>OGSD01002398.1_pt1 | contig 15873 bp, 8 predicted proteins | sample 1553571 | NCBI WGS metagenome assembly OGSD01 (sample SAMEA2580072, study PRJEB22360) | human gut metagenome | biome: human gut; feature: human-associated habitat; material: faeces | place: Denmark | collected 2008/2010 | reverse complement strand
AATTAACTCTCTATATATTGTATTATATAACATATTTTCTTAAATAGCACAATCCTATATTTTTAATTTTTCAAACACGCTCTAACATCGTTTCTGTTCACAGCAATATGCTTTCTAACACACTGGACTTGTGTGAATTTATATTATTTGATCTTAGCGCTCTTTGCTTTAGAATAGCTGCTGTATATTCTTTTACCGTTTTCGGTACGATATGCCCGCACCTTGTAATAGTATGTTTTCTTAGACGTAAGCTTCTTATTTATATAAGAAACAGTGCTTCCCTTTTTAATCGTTGATACTGCCTTATATTTACCGGATTTGGATGTGGCACGGTATACTACATACCCTTTGGCACCGCTTACCTTTTTCCATTTCAGTGTAGCCTGTTTCTTACCGGCAGTTACTGTGACAGCCGGGGTTTTCGGTTTTACTGTCTGTGCCGGAGTTGGTGTCGGTGCAATTCCATTGGTTGTTACAGAGAAGTTTTTGTCATAACTGCTTTTAATAGCACCGCCCCATTTGGTGGAAACAGCCTGTACACTGTAATAATAAGGAGTTGACGGAGAAACCGCTGTATCTGTATAGGAGAGGTCTTTGACCGTAGCAATCTTTGCGAATTTGCTTTCACCCATCTTACGTCTTAAAATAATATAAGAATCTGCATTTTCATATTTATTCCAAGTAAGAAGAACTGTATTTCCTGCCGCCTTGCAGGTTGTGATCTCTGGCATTCCTGCTGCAAAGAGGTCTTTCGCAGTACCCTTTACAACTACATGGCACACTGCGGTTACATTCTGATCTGTTTTTACACGGATATCGGTTTCTCCTACAGAAACAGGTGTGATAACACCCTTCTGGTCTACTTTGGCAACGCCTGCATTATCAGAGGTCCATACCAGTTCCCCGCCGCTTCCCTTCGGACTGAATGTCCAGGTCAGGGTATAGGTTCCCTGATCAATTGCCAGAGTCAGCGTTTTGTCACTCAAAGCAATGCTCTGTGCCGGTGCTGTAACAGTCACGTGGCAGGTGCCTTTCGTTCCATTGTCCGTAGTCAGTGTAATATCTGCAGAACCGGCACCCACAGGAGTTACCTTGCCGGAGCCATCTACGGTTACTACAGAAGAGTTGGAAGATTCCCAGTACAAAGAGGACGGTTTTGCGCCGTTTGGCGTGATCGTGTAATCCAGTGTCCTGGAACCGCTTTTCGTTGAGAGATTCAGGCTGGACGGAGAAATACTCACCCCTGTCACACTGACCGGTCTGGAAGAAACGGAAATATTGCAGGTCGCATAGACACTTCCGGAAACTCTCGCAGTAATCACCGCAGAACCTTCTCCCACTGCTGTTACCACACCACCGTTTACACTTGCAACAGAATTGTTGGAAGAAGTCCAGCTTACAGTTCCCACCGCATCAGACGGAACAATCGTATAAGTCAGTGTATAGCTGTCTCCCTTTGTAAGAGTCAGATCAGAAGCATTTAAGCTGATCAGCTTCGGTGCTACCGGAAGCTTTGACTCAATACTTTTAAGCAGCTGAACCGCTTCATAAACTCTGTTTGCAGACGCATCCAGCGTAGTCAGCGCACTGTCCGCTTCGGCATATGCACCGGAGAATCCGCTGACCTGGGACCATCTGGAACGCTCTGCATTTGCCTTTCCCATCATGCGGATAAGCTCGCTCTTATCTGCCGCCTCAAAAATCTGCCTGTTATTATTATACGGGTCACATCCTGTAATGTCCGTACCACCGCAAAGGGCAAACATAACACGCAGGACACTTCCGTCTGACGGATGACTCGCACCCATTCCGACACCCATAAATACATTATCCAGAGTATACGTCCATCCGGATGCGGAGCAGTAGGAAAATTCTGTCAGATCCGGTGCATATTTGTTATCAGTAAGCTTATAGGCATCACCGGTCCAGGTGGAAGTCTCGGAGAGAACCTTCTGGATACATGCCGGTGGATTCAGGCTTCCACTGTCACAGTTGGCAATTCCCCTTAAGTAGAAACCATAACTTGTATTTGTGTCATAAAGCGGCGTAATCCCGTTCTCACTTAACCCGCGGAGCAGAACATCTGCACAGGTTTCTCCTTTCGCAAATTCCACCTGTACAGGATCCAGGATCATACCCTGGCCGATCGTGTTCTTCTCCACAGTCAGCGTCAGGGTATCTGCCAGAACATCGGTCTGTCCCAGCGCAAAAATCCCCACTGCCATTCCGGCTGCAAGAGTCAGCCCCTTAATGGCCTGCCATAGCTTATTCTTTGTCATATTCATTTTCCTCCTTATTTTCGGGCCGCTGCAGCAGCCCGTATTTTCTTTTTACTCTCTCCAGTTTCTCCAGCAGAGGCCTGCTTAGGATCCACAGGAAGATTACCGTAGAAGTTGCCTGCACCAGATCTACCGGTGCACCTGAGATATAAAACGCGATCAGGCTCTTCTTTGTGATGTATCCGTATGCCATCAGAATAGATGCCGGATTCATGATCCCGCCGAAGATCAGAAACACACTTAAGAATCCGTAAATACACAGATCCACCTTCCTGGCTTTGAGAATCCCTTTCTGAAAAAGGATTCCTGCCAGATATCCGATCATTCCATAGGAAAACATCTGCCAGGGTGTCCACGGTCCCTGCCCGAAAAACATATTTGAGATCATCATGATCAGACAGGCACACAGAAACCCCGCCTCACCACCTAAGGAAACCCCGGTAATGATCACGATGGCCGCAATCGGCTTAAAGCTTCCGATCATAAAGAAAGCACTCCTGCCTGCGACCCCAAGAGCCGCCATTACGGCAATGACCATAATCTCTCTTGCCTGTGGATGCCGGCCCTCAAATACCATAAAGAACGGGATCGTGGCATAGGCAAGTATTAAAAGACTGATCACTACATCATGCTTACCATGAAACTTATGAACCAGGATAAAAAGCACCAGCGGAACAAAAGCCAGAAACATAATCAGACCAATCCAGGTACGCTTCTCAATCTTTCCTTTATGGATCGGCTGGATAATGATTCCATCCTCTTTCAGTTCATATTCCTCTAATTCCTGTCCGGATTCCTCTTCCCCGGGCAGGCTCTGTGCACAGGAATCCCCGAAGAAACGGTCCATAAACTGGTCTAAAGCCTTGCCTTCAAGCACGCAGCCACCTCCTTTCCGGTAACAGCATCAGGAAAATAATGCCTTGCCATGCGATTGGCAGCAGTCGTATAAAAGCTGTTTCCCGCAAAGAAATCCCTTGCACTCTTACACGTCACCACATTTCCCTGAAAGAACAGGCCGACCCTGTCTGCATATTCTGCGACAAACTCCACATCATGCGAGATCATAAAGATAGTGATCCCGTGAGCTTTGAGCTTCTTTAAAATGTCTCCCAGTTCCTGTTTATATTCTGCATCCAGCCCCTTCGTTGGTTCATCCATCAGAAGAAGCCTCGGCTGCAACAGCAGAACCTTAGCCAGTGCAAGACGCTGCTGTTCTCCACCGCTTAAATCATACGGATGACGGTCAAGCAGTCCTTCCAGTCTGGTCAGACTTACGATTCCCTCGATTGCCTCTGCCTTCCTCATATTGGCAGTGTATTCGGAAGATTTCTTCTCCTTTGCCCCACCGATGATAGAATACAGATCCTCCCGGACTGTCTTCTTGATAAACATGCTCTGGGGATTCTGCGGCAGCACGCCCAGATACCCTCTGTAAAGCTGGGTATCCGTATACCTGCGGATATCAGTCCCATTCAGGAAAATCTTGCCCCTGTAGGGAGCACGAACACGACTGATCAGCGATAAGGTCGTACTTTTCCCCGTTCCGTTTCCACCGACAAGCGCATAAAATTCTCCCTGCTTTACTTCCAGGTTCAGATCCTGCACAACATCCTTTCCGTCTTTTTCATAACGAAACCACACATCCTTTACCTCAATAGCCGGTGGCATAGAGCTTTTGGAACCAGACAGCAGTTTATCTCTGACTGTATTCAGCTTTTTTTGCAGTTTTTGTTTATTTTTACAAAAATAACTTTCTTCACAAACAGAAACTGTATCAGAAGCTGCTGCCATCACCTGTGTGATCCAGTTCCTTCCCTCTCTTACAGTCAGCGGACATGGCAGATTATTTTCTACCTCTGCATAAATCTGCATGGGAACCGGCATAGACAGAAACATTCCATGATGTTCCCTCTTCAGGAACTCACCGATCTCCCGTGGCGCCCCCTGCGTGAGCAGACTGCCCTTATCCATCACATATACCCTGTCCGCCCACGGAATGACATCCTGCAGCCGGTGCTCCGTCAGAATTATGGTAGTGCCGATATCCCGGTTAATCTTTCTCACCGTTTCCAGAAAATCAGAAGCCGCGATCGGATCAAGCTGAGAAGTCGGCTCATCCAGAATCAGAAGTTTCGGGTGCATAGCCATGATCGCCGCCAGGTTTAAAAGCTGCTTCTGCCCTCCGGACAGCTCCGAGACATTCTTATAAAACCACTGATGAATCCCGAAATAGCTTGCCATCTCTGCCACTCTCAGACGAATCGTAGGCGTATCATATCCCAGACTTTCCAGACCAAATGCAAGCTCATGCCACACCTTATCTGTCACGATCTGATTTTCGGGATTTTGCAGTACATAGCCAATTTCCTGGCTCTGCTGCCGGTGGCCGACTTCCTTCAAATCCCGCCCATAATAACAGATTTTCCCGGAACTGCTGCCAAAAGGAGCCAGATCCGACTTCAGCTGGCGAAGCAGCGTACTCTTGCCACAGCCACTCTTACCGCACAGCACATTAAAGGTACCCTCCTCCACATCCAGTGACACATGAGACAGTGACTCCCTGCTGCCATTCGCATAACGGAAGGAAAAATCTCTCACTTCTATTATCTTCATCTCGCTTCTCCTTCCATATCTTCATAAATCTTTCTGTAGGTCACTGCCATCTCTCCCTGTACGTGGCTTCTGCTTTTCTTCATGGCAGATTCCTCACACAGATCCAGAATCAGCGGCAGAAAACAGAACACACCAAAGCTGACAAATGTGACAGCAGCCAGCAGCGGACTGCACGACTGCTTCGGAACCCTTCCGAAAACAGTAAAACCGGCAAGCAGGATTCTGGGATTGTACTGTGCAAAAGTAGCTCCCCGGTAACATCCATATCCGAAAATCACACAAAGCCCGACAAGCATAGTTCCCAGTAGTTTATCCCTTCTGTTAAAACGGTAAATAGAAAAAGCCGTACGTCCTCTTAACCCATAGCCACGGCTTTTCATGGAATCAGCCGTCTCAATCGCATTTTCCAGTGCCCATGTGACAAGAATGGACACCATATTTAACGCATAACGGATCTTCTTAAACCATTTGCCATTGCTCACATCCATCCCCACGCATTTCTGTCCATTGCGGATCACCTTCAGCTGGGCCATAAAGTGAGGCACAAACCGAAGCGCCATAGACAGCATCAGAGACATCGCAGGGATAATCCTGCCAAAAAGATAGATAAATTTATCACTTGTCATGATCTGGTTATAGCAGGAGAACCACAAAATCATAATAAAAAGTACACATCCCAGAACGATTCCATATACCATTGCCTCCAGCGTAACCCAGTTTCCGCTGCTTTCTATATAAAGAAGCGGTGTGACTCCGTAATGGTTAAACATCGGGTTTAAGAGTGCCACGATAAGGAGACTCGGTAGCGTCAGAAGAAAATTGATTTTCAGAACCTTCTTTACTCCGTTAAGCCACATGGAGTAAGCTGTGGCAGCCACAAAAGAGACTGCCAGGTAAACCGGGTGCTGGATAAACATGGTAAACCCCAGCACCACGGCAAAATAAAAGAAATTTAAAACAGGATGGCACCTGGAAAAAGCATCAGTCATAATACTGATCCCCCACATCCCTGCCAAGATTGCAGGTATAACGCCATTCTACCGTATCGCCGTCCTCCAGCGTATATTTCGAGCAGCCATAATTCGGATACCAGCCGTTGACACAGTACATCCATCCGGAATCCTTGCCACAGTCAAACTCATACAGGTTATTGATACCGGATACATAATAACTGTTATACATAGGTGTCCACTCCGACTCCATCTGAATACTGGCCTGATTACATACACGCTTCAGCACATCAAATACCGTCTCCCCCTCATAGAACTCCACCTCCGAAGGATACAGGATCCAGCCGTCCGCAGGCACAAATTCTGCCTTGGACTCTTTCAGATCATCCCAGTTATTCAGGATCGTAGAACACTCGATAGAGAAAGTACAGGTCATGGCTGTATCTGAGCTGTCATCGCCACCGGAAGTGTCTGTATTGCCTGTTCCATCGCCGGAAGAGTCTGTCTGTCCGGAACTGGTATTTCCATCTGTGCTGGACTGACCGCCAGAACTTCCAGTGGAATTTTCACCGTTTTGTGTATCCTTATTATCAGCAGTGCCCTTGGATTTGTCATCGGATTCATCCGTAGATTCACCTGTGGTAGAACCGCCGATCAGATAGAAATCTCCTCCTGTCTTAGTCACGTTAAAGGTAAGTGTTGTGCGCTCTGTTTTTTTCTTTCCGGTTTCTCTGGTAGTAATCTTTGCAGTATCAAGCTGATAAAGCTTTCCATCTTCTTCCAGACAGTAAAGAACCTTATCCGCGTCCCATTTTTCTTTCAGATTCAGGGTCAGCTTCGCAGGCGCTGCCAGATTCATCTTCTCCAGTGTGACTTTCAACGCATAAGGCGCATCATTGGCAAGCTTCTTTACCTCTTCTGTTCCATCTTCACTGCACTGTACCAGAAGTTTTTGCTCCACCGGATTCTGAATCTGGCTTCCATTGTAAGTCCATTTATAACTGATCCCGCTGTCCGTTTTTCCGGTAAAATAATACTTTTCGTCCTTTCCGGCGATCGTTTCCATCTGTGCCTGGGTGATGATTCCGTCCTCAGGAAGCTTTGTTTTCTGCTTCAAAGGTTCCACATCTGTATCAGAATCTTCCTCCGTGCTGTTTAAGATCTCAGCTCCTTTTTCGGAAAGCTGTGTCATGCCGTCATCCCCGCCGCCACAACCTGAGAGCGAACTTACCCCCAGAAACAGTGCAAGCCACAGGGCAAGTCCCTTTTTCTTTATCCTCATTTCTTCTTCCTCCGCTTCTTAATAAGAGCCCTCACTCCGGCCTTAATGCCGCTGCCTGCCAGTCCTCCCGCCAGAGCACCGCCTGCCGCAAAACCAAAGATCATACCATATTCTTTCTTCTTTGAGGTCAGACTTCCGGTTCCACTCTCCCCGGCAGTTTCCTGATATCCATCCTCACCGGTATCCATCTGTGAAGTCTCTTCCGACTCTGTATAAGGCTCTGCTTCGAAATCCCAGCCGCCGGAATTCTTATCCTTTGATGACTTACTGTTCTTTGATTTACTGTTTTTAGAATCCTTTGAACCGGAGCCACTATCCTTTCCTGAGCTTTCGGAACCCGTGGAGCTTTTGCTGCCGGAAGACTTACCACCCAGAGATTTCCCGGATCCACCCGGCGTTTTCGTATTGCCGCCTGACGGTGTTGTGGCAGGAACCGGCGTCGGGGTAGGAATCGGCGTGGGTTCTTTCAGACCGGTACCGGAACCATCTCCCTTGCCACCTTTTTTGATACTCACATCTGACATATCATAAAGGCTCGTCTTGCCATCCTTCAGGCGCTGGTAGGCAACCAGTGCGTAATATCCCTGCTCCGTAGCCATCCCGTCCAGAGTGCCTGCTGCCGCCCCGCCGTTATTTCCGGCACCCGCCTTTACATGCATAAATCCACTTCCATCGATATGATAGGAAAGAAGATTCTCTATTGTCCAGTGGCCGCCCTTGATGAAACGCGAATCCGTCTCCGGGTCAATCCCAAGGCTGCATAAAGCCGTGATGATCTGTGCACAGGACTCCTCTGTCTCCACACCCATCGTGGAATATCCACCGCTGTCGTTCTGCATTTCCGACAATTTATTCAGCCCTCTGTCAATGGCAGCAGTCACATTCTCATAACCTGATTTATGATAATACGGTGCCAGCGCCTGCAGTGTCATGCCGGTAATATCAGAATCCGCATTACTTCCCATCAGCGTCCATCCGCCACCCGGGAGTTCACTCTGCAGCAGGAAATTCACCAGCGCAGATTCCGAATTCTGCTCCTTCGCAGACGGGTTCTCCGGGAAAGAATATTCCGGGTGGCAGTTAAGGGCAAGGAGTGCCCAGATCGGACCGTTTAATCCCTGTTCCTTCACAAGGCTGAAATCAGAGATATATTGAAATAGATTGTAACCACCCACATTGCGGGCATCCTTCCCCTCTGAGGTCAGGACCAGGATTCTCTTGGAATACTCTGTATATTTGGAAGTATTGGTAAGGATTCCCTTCTTTTCCTCGATATAATTTGCCGTGTGATTATAATAGGTAGAGAAATATTTCTCCTTCAGGCTTAAACCGCCTCTCGCCAGTCCAAGCACATACCATTCGCTGCCAACAGAAGGATTGGTATCTGTTGCACGCATATAGGCGCTGGTCTCTGCCATAACCTGACTGACCGATTTCTTCAGGGCATTTGCTCCCTGCATGACCGTTACCTTACAGGAGGCCGTCATTTCCGGATGTTGTGTTACAGAAGCGGTAATCGTAGCTTTGCCATTCTTTACTGCTGTGACAACTCCCTTTTTGCTTACTTTCGCAACAGAAGTGTCACTGCTTTTCCATGTCACTGTATACTCTTCCGTAACCGATTCCGGTACCGGGACCACCTTCAGGGTGTATTTCTGCCCCCGGTTGATCTTAACGGATTTACTGTTAAGAGAGATTCCCTGAAGTCCTGCGGGGAAGTCAGCAATGATCAGATGGTTTAAAGTTCTGGCACTGTCCAGATAGAAGCGGTTATCTTCTGTCGTCTGAGGGGTCAGTTCCATAAACGAATCCCCGGTACTTCTAAGAACCCTCGGTTTCGTCAGACTCTCATATCCATCCGGGACAAGAAATGTCAGAGAGATCATCGTCATTGGCTGATAGTTTTCTCCTGTACGGATATCCGTATAGGAAATATTTATATCATAAAGAAGCTGTGGAAGAGTCCCCGGATATGCTTCGGAGAGCTCCTGTATAGTCTGTTCCTGATCCGGGTTCTCCTGCACATGGGTCTGCACATACCAGGGATTTCCCGTGGCGGTCACTCCACTGTCAGAAGAAATCAGTGCCGCAATACGGTTTCGGACAGTTTCAAGAGCCTCTTTGACTCCGGCATCAATTTCTGCCTGCTCCTCTTCTGTCAGACTGTCATAGGTGTCACTGGCAAGAAAGAACTTCGAGACCGTTTCTGAGGACAGATCAATTTCTTCGAGCGCCGCTGCTTCCTGAATACAGGAAATCATGGCTGGTATATCCAGCTTTTCTTCACCGGCTTCATTATTTTCTTCTTCATTTCCGGCCGCGCCATCGTCTGTCTCTGACTGAGATGGTTCGGTGTCAGACTGGAATTCATTCGCAGTTTCTCTGTCGTCAGAATCATCATGCTGTACAGGGACAGAAGTTTCTTCTGCCTCCCCGTGTATCTGCTCAGCCGGTGGCATCTGGGCTGCGGGTACAGGACATGCGGTCACAGCAATTCCTGTACTGAGAAGCAGTGCCATCCATTGTTTATTCATTTGTTTCCTCCGCGTTTTTAATCTAAAAAATTACATCCGGGTAAAATAGCACCCGCAATTCCTGAAATTACAAAATGACAGATGACTCTCCCCCTGTCATATAGCAGGTAGAAAGGACATCTGCCTTATTTTTTTGTATCATTCTTTCCAAATTTTGCAGCAATTATCAGAGCGATTATTACATTTATCAGAAAATTCCATCCATAAGTATCTTTCCATATGTTTAACAGGCAGCTCAAATCTGAAATTTTATTGTGGAATATAAATTCTCTTGATATAAATATAGCTGCCAGGCTCGCCAAAAACATTAATGAAATAGTCAGCAAAAATATTTTTATTTTATTCATATATATAAATTATACAGGATAGGAATCTGTAGACATTTTATATTCAGAAACTAATTTTGTTCTTGCTGAATCTGAATATATCGATATAATCACGCGCAATTTTGAACCATACATAGCTGTAATTGAAGTACCATATCCCTTTTTTTTGAATTTACTGTAATGTTCCTCTATACAATCACTCGCATAAGAAGAAATTCCCGCTCCAATTGCTGTTCCAGTTGCAGTTAACACAGCACTACATAATGCCTTTATAGTTTTCTTTTCGGTAGATACATTAAATGAAAAATTATACTTAGCGCGCTTCCATTGATTAAATTCCCGTGATTCATAATTATCAGCGCTTACAATATTTACATTGCTATCATTTGCATATACAGTAACTGTAAAAATTTGCAAAATCATACATAAAATTATAATTATAAATGCTTTTTTCATTCTCTTATCTTCTTTTGGGGTATGCAGTGTGTTGATAACACACTGCATACTGATTTTATTATTTAACAGTTACTTTTTTAATCTTTGAGAAAGAGCCATAAACTGCTTTTCCGTTTACTTTTCTGTAAGCACGTACTTTATAGTAACGGGTCTTTCCGGTGAGGAGGCTCTCGTCTGTCGCACCTGTACCTTTGGTGATCTTTATGCGGGTATAGGTACCATTTTGGGAATCGCTGGCATATACCTGATAGCCATCGGCACCCTTTACCTTACTCCATTCAAGCACTGCTGTCTTTGAAGTTGAGCCTGCGGACAGGGTCGGAGCAGAAAGTACTGCCTTTGCTTTCTCTGTTGCTGAATAGCTTCCGTATACTTTCTTTCCGCTTACATTGCGGTAAGCACGTACTTTGTAATAATAAGTCTTACCGGTAACTGCTTTCTTATCTAGGAATGTAACTGCGCTGTTCTTTGCAGTGGAACCAATCGCTGTATACTTGCCATCCTTTGAAGTGGAACGGTATACTCTGTATCCATTTGCACCGGAAACCTTATTCCATGTTACGCGGATCGTACTGTAGCTTTCAGAATTTGCCGTAGCAATCTTTACTTTGCCAAGTCTGGCTTTTCCTGCAACACCATCTTTGTCATAGCTGCTTACAGTCATCTCGCCCCATGCGTAAGAGTACGCCTTAACAGTATAATAATAGGTTGTTCCTGTAACTGCTTTCTGATCCTTATAGGAAATATCTGTTACCCGGGATGCGATCTTCTTCCATCCGCTGTCTGCTGTTCTGCGGTATACCATGTATCCGTCTGCGTTATCCACGCTGCTCCAGCTGATCTGGACAGTCTTATAGTTGATTGCCTTTGTCTGAAGATCTGCAGGCATATCTGCCTTAAATGCACCCTGTTTGCCCGCAAGTTCAATGTGGTAATCTGCCACGATCGTCTTGATCAGCCCTAACTGCTTCGCATTCCACATATAGGACTTGCCTTCCACACTCATGCCGTCGATCAGCTTCTGAAGTGCTGCAAGCTCTGCTTCTACATTTGCAATGTTCTCTTTGGTAACAGCAGTCGGAAGATTGCTGATCCACTCATCTGCCTGCTGTGCATCTGAAATGTCCTTACCTGCCTTGTCAGCCTGTGCCGTCAGTGCTGCGATAACCTCTGCAAAAGTCATCTCCTGACTGCCGACTTTGACTTTCAGGCCTGCCATGGCATCTTCCTGTCCCTGATAATCCTTAGCATAACGGTCAAGGAAAGCCTTAACATCTGCGTAGGAATCTCTGTCTACCGGGTGATCTTTTACTGTTGCATAAATCTGTGCTGCTTCATCTGCGAAGAACTGCTGATATGCACTCTGGCCTTTCTCATAAGTCAGTGCCATGGCAAGAAGCTTCTCCATATTCTCAACCAGTGCGGTGTTCTCGCTTCTGAATTTCTTCTCTTCTGTTTCTGTTAATCTGTCATAAGCATTCTTGGCTTCTGCAATCTGTTTCAGCTCTGCTTCTGTAAGTTCACGCTTAGAGGTATCACCTGCTGCCGGAACTTCTTCATCAGAGGAGAAATCAACATCTGTCTGGACATCTTCAGTATCTTCAGCTGATTCTGCCTGAGGGATATCCACTGTCTCAGCTGCCTGCTCATCAACTTCATCACTGCTGAATGCGTCCGCACTTCCATCTGAGAAATCAGATCCCTCAGACTGTGCCGGTACCGCCTGTTCCTCTTCAACAGAAGCTGCCTCCTGTGCTGATGGAACTGTAGTCGGCTGAGGTGCCTCATATCCTCGTACTGTCTGCGCATCCGGGAGTGCTTTAAGCATTGCCTTGAGCGCATCGGCTTTCAGCTGGTAAATATAACCTTCTGCTTTCTCCAGAGAAGCTGTATTTGTAACCTGGGCTTTCTGCTGGTCATCAAGCGTATCATACAATGCTCTTGCATTTACCACATAAGCCTTCCAGTCATTCCAGATTTTCTCTGTCGGAACATTGTTATTCTTCTCTGTCAGTCTCAGAGGTCCGTCAGAAAGAGCACCTGAAGATGAAGTAGTGATATTCAGTTCATCGATAAAGGAGATCACATAAGCAACCTTCTCATCCGTACTCTGTCTGCTGATAAACAACTCCGCTTTTTCAAGCTCTGCATAGTTTGTCACACGCTTCTTCTGATCTGCTGTCAGGGCATCATAAGCCGTTCTGGCTTCCACTACAAGAGCCTGTTTCTTCAGATAATTATCGGAAGTAACCTCGCCGATTGCCTTGATCTTATCAACAACTGCAGCCGCAGCCTTCAGATCAGGAATCAGATTTCTCAGATACTGTAACGTACTGTAATTCGTAACCAGAGCTTTCTGCGCATCTGTAAGAGCATTGTACTCTGCCTGTACGCGGTCAAGAAGCTGCAGAACATACGGATCAAGAGTCAGTTCAGAAGAAGAAGGAAGCGCATCAATATCAGCGATAACCTTCTCTACTGCTTTCTTATCCTTATCTTTCTGCTCCTGCTGTTTCTCAAGTTCTCTGATCTTAGCCTCTGCTTCAGTCAGCTTAGAGTAATTTGTAATTACAGATTTCTCTTCATCATTCAGTGAATCATAAAGAGTTCTTGCCTTCTCTACAGCCGCCTTGTCATCCAGTGTCAGCTTATCCGCTGCCGGAATCGCATTAATGGCTGCCATAGCTTTTTCAATAGAATTACCTGAACCAGTCTCTGCTGCAAGAAGCTTTCTAAGTGTATCCTTGTTAAAGATTGCCTTGTGAGTTTCGTCTAATGCTTCGTAAGCGTCTCTCGCTTCTTTGATCTGCTTTTTCGTACTGTCATCGTTAAGGGCAAGGATCATGTTGTTAACTTTTTTTGTTGGAACAGTTACGTCTGTAAATTCCCAGAAGCTGGATGTTTTTTCATATTGTCTGATAAATGCATCCAGACCACGTGCAATCTGCGGAACATCATAATTTGTGAATCCATGAATACTTCCGTCAAAAACACCATCTACATCTACCAGATCAAAGAATGCATCAAGAATATTGTTTCCATTCTTAGTATATCCACTGGAAGAATCTAAAACATTTACACCAAACGTTCCTGCAAAAAGCATTGCCTGTGCATCATTCCATGCGTTGTTTCCATAAGACATACATCCTGTTTCAAATCCTGGTGTACAGAATGAACCTGTTGAACGTTGTGCAATTGCTGGAAGCTTATGTAATGCCTTGTCTACAGCTTCTGTTACATCATCGTAACCAGGCTTTTTGTACCAGAAAATAAGTGGCTGCCATCCCATGGTATTGTCGGCATTTGCAAAAATTTTGTCTTCGGCATTTGACAAAGCTTTTGCTGTATCATGTGCCCATTGGTTAAGTTCTGTATCTTTAAAAGTGTCAGCGGTATACCCACCTGCTTTTATTGCATTAATAGCATATACAGTTGTATAAGTAAGTTCTGTGCTTTTTCTTGATCCAACTGCCGAAAGAAGGTCTACAGACGAAATGTCCCTTGGATCATATCCAATAGCTTCAATAGCTAAAATTAATTTTGAAAGTTCTGTTGTCTTCCATTGAGAAACATCAGTTCCCTGATTTTTAAGTAACTGCAAATACTCTTTGGTATTTGCAAACCATTTGTCAAAATAATTTGTATCTCCATATGGAATATAGCCGCATCTAGCTGCTGTAAAAATGGCCCAAATATCTGTATTTTCATAGGATGGGGATTCTTTAGATCCAAAGGCATTTTTATTTTGGCAATAGTTCATAATAATGTTACAAGCCTTTTTAGCTTTTTCATAGTAAGATGGCCAATTACTTGGATTACTTGAGTTTCCCTTAGCTCCATTGTCTACAACTTCACCAGTACCGTCAACTACTTCAACTTTGAAACTATACCCATCTTCTTCTGCTTGTGCTTCTTTTCCATCTTTAAATTTCAAAATAGGCATATTAATCCATTCTACGCTTAATGGACGTTCGCCTAAAAAACTCGTATCAATTGTAGCAGATTTTATATCTTTCTTTACATCATCAGATGGCAAAACTACTTCTATACCATATTTTTCAATAATAGATTGTTGTTCATCAGTTAAATCTGTAAATTTTACACCTATCACATTTACAACATTATTATTACCGTCATCGTAAATATTCTTTTTTTCACCATTTATAATATCTACTTGATATGGGAAATGATAATTTTTAGCATAATCAACAAAACGATTATAATCTCTGGGTACGCTTGTACTCCATACTTTAGGTTCAGTGGAAGCCTGAACTTTAAGAGTTATTTCTTCGGTTTGTGGATTATAATATGGATAGCCATTATTATCTTCTGGGGAAATAGTCCATTTTTTATTAAAGTCAAACCCTTCATAAGTTCCCTGGTTTTTCATTTCAGACGTAGTTTTGCCAAAATCAGCATAATTAGGAAACTCTTTATTATTATCTCTATTTGTAATATATTCAGACATGATTTTAATGTCTGGCATATTTTCTTTATCATAATAACAATTGGTTGCACTTGCTGACGTACTAAAAAAACTTTTTCGTGTAAATGAAACACATAGATATCCCCATGTATTATCTTTTATTTTGGGTTCCAGTTCATCTGCTAATGACTTTATTGCTTCCGAATACTGTCCATATCCTATACAATTTTGGTAAGTTATTCCAGTATTAATTGTTCCTAATTGACAAAATTCAAATGATAAATCATTATCAACAATATCGTCAGCTATTTCTTCGATTGTTTTTTCACTCTGCAAATCGTAAGTTATTGCTATGGAAGAATCCATTAAAGTTCCGTTTCCCTCGATTGCACCTATATAAACATCTGTATCTTCATCGTCATAAATACAAGTTACGTTTCCTTTAATTGTTATTCCTTTTGCAATTCCATCACATCGCGAAAAGACAGTTTGAAATTCATCTGTTTCGCTATTATATGCATATGATTCATCAATTTGTACATTTATATTTTCTACAATTCCATTGTCATTTATACGAAAAGGAAATACAGCAATGTTTTCTTTTGCTTCTTTTGAAGCATATGTAATGGTGTGTCCTTTTCCGTTCAATATGCCGCCAAAACTAGATGTTGCTTCTGGAACATCTGAAATGTCAATGTCATTACATAGTATAACCGTTTTATTATTATAATTTTGTATATTTTCGATAAAATTATAATAATCTTGTTCTGTATTAATACAGTATTTCCCTGTTGAATCTTGTGATAATATATCTGAATTAGCTTTTACAAGATAGGCATTACTAAATAATAGAAAAGCTGAGAATATTAACTGATATAAGATTTTTTTCTTTTTCTTCATATCTATTTATCCCCTAAAATTATCTGCCATAGCCGGTACTGCAGTGCTTCCCACCATTGTTGTTGCCATTAAGAATGCAATCACGCTTTTTCTTACTTTCATGTTCA
>OGSD01002381.1_pt1 | contig 15916 bp, 16 predicted proteins | sample 1553571 | NCBI WGS metagenome assembly OGSD01 (sample SAMEA2580072, study PRJEB22360) | human gut metagenome | biome: human gut; feature: human-associated habitat; material: faeces | place: Denmark | collected 2008/2010 | reverse complement strand
AGCCTGTCAGTCCGCTAAACCAACGATTATTTTCTGGAACTCTATTCTGGAAGTCAGTCATCCAGCCTGTCAGTCCGCTAAACCAACGATTATTTTCTGGAACTCTATTCTGGAAGTCAGTCATCCAGCCTGTCAGTCCGCTAAACCAACGATTATTTTCTGGAACTCTATTCTGGAAGTCCGTCATCCAACCTGTTAATCCACTAAACCAACGATTGTTCTCTGGAACCCTATTCTGGAAATCTGTCATCCAGCCTGTCAATCCGCTGAACCATCGGTTATTTTCCGGAACCCTATTCTGGAAGTCAGTCATCCAACCTGTCAAACCGCTGAACCAACGATTGTTCTCTGGAACCCTATTCTGGAAATCTGTCATCCAGCCTGTCAATCCGCTGAACCATCGGTTATTTTCCGGAACCCTATTCTGGAAGTCCGTCATCCAACCTGTTAAACCGCTGATCACTCTATCGGTAATTGAATCTTGTTTGCTTGTCAAATTTGCTACCAAATCAAGTTTTTTTGCATAGTCTGGAAGTGCATTTTTAGCACTCACAACATTTGCTGATGCACCTTGGATTGTCTTGTCTTTTTGGGTAAGCTCACTGGTATCAAGTGATCCTGCCTTTAAATTTACTTTGAATTCCTTATCAAACATGTCAGTTAAGGTATTGCTGATTCCTAGTGCAAATTTATCAGATTTTAAAGATTCAGTTACGCTATCCAGTGTATCTCTCAGCTCATCTGCAAGTGATTTCCAAACTCCGGTCAACTTAATCCCTTTAAGCTTTTGAATTAAGTTTTTTGTATTGGTTGTTGCAGATGAAGTATTATCTCTATAGCGTCCCATGGCCACTTGCAATTTATCTACAGTCTTTCCAGATGTCTCGACAGTTCCATTTAGTGATTCCATGCTTTCTTCCATTGTTCCGAATTGAGGATTCATTTCTCGCATGACTTGCCAGAGTGCTTCCTCGTCTTCTGTAAGATTCTGAAAGTCAATGGAACCATCTCTCACTTTTTGTAAAAACTTATCAAAAGTTTTTTCCCAGGTCTCGATTGTTCCACCGTATACATCCACTCTTGATAAGAGTCCATTTAATATATCAGCTTTCCATGAGACAGAATCATCTATAAATTTGGTTTTTAATTGCTCAAGAGCAACTACGGCATCGCCGTAAATCTTAGAAGCATCCTCTAACGCACTTGAAAATCCCTTTTGAATAGCTGCGTTTTTCTGCGTTTCAATAAGTTTTTCAAGTGTATCTTTTGTTCCTTGATAAGCCGTCTGTATGCTTCCAATTTCCTTAGCAATATCTGGTGCGTACTTTGAAATTTGTTCGTAGTAAAATTTGAACAAGGATTCATCCTGTGCTGATAAACTTCCATTCTTTTTAAATTTCTCATTTATTTCCCAAAATTTGTCCAGCGAATCCATTGCCGAATCAAAATTACTAAGCTCATCTTGTTTAAACTTTGGCCACTCAACATTCAGCTTCGAAATGGCTTTGTTAAGGTTATCAGCTATAGCGGTATACTTTGTGTCATTTCCCCCAAATATAAGCCCCCATGCTGCCTCAAATAATCCAAAAAACGTGTTGACAACTATATTTGCACTTGTTTTTAAGATTTCGCCCCAGTTAATGCCCTTAATGAAGTTGTTTATATCAACTCCAAGAGATCGCCAATTAAATGTTGCTGCAAACTCATTGATTGCTGATAAGGCATTCTTAAATGCACCTCCCAGAGCTTCACCTGCAGCTCTGAAATCTGTATTGGCAAGCATAGAATTGGCTGCATCTGCTAAATCATTGCCAATCTTGATCCAATCCACCGTGATAGAGATTGTGTGCAATGAGGATGTCGCTCGATTGAGTCCGTTCGAGAGAGTCGCCCCGATGGAATTAAAATCAACGCCTGAGAATATGCTATTCACTCCAGTAGCGAACTTTTGAGAAATTTTCTCAAATTTGATATTGCTTACACTTGTATCAAGGATTGAGGTGATTCCATTGATTCCAGCCGCAATAGTTTGTCCAGTTTTTGTGTAGTCTCTATCTGCAAAAATGCTATTGATTGTACTTGCAAGTGCATTACCTGCTTCCTGCCACCCTGTAGTGCCGCTAAAATTGATTTTGGACATATCTACTACAAATCCATCAAGGAAACTCCACAAAGCCTTGTATTTGGCATTCAGAGTCTTTCCAAGGTCATCCCAATCAATGGTAGCTATCGCACTTCTAAGTCCGCCTGACATAAATTCGCCAAGTGATGCCCAGTGAGTTGTGTCAATAAAGGTATTGATTGCACCTACAGCTGTGTTGACTGCTTCTCCAAGTGTTCTTCCAACGCTCTTATCAAGACCTTCTGTCTCAAAGAAGCCGTTTATGAATGTTCCTGTGACTTTGGCAATTTTGTTTGCTTGCTCCTTGATTGGCTCCCAGTCAATGGAATCAAGTGCATCACGGAGTTTTGTTCCAACTATTTTGCCGATGTCAGTAAAATCAGATTTCGTCCAAGCATCCTTTACGAGATCTGCAAAGTTAGATACTGCTCCTGGTATATCCTTTTTCACAAAGAGTATAGGATCTTCCGTTCCTGAACTGTTTCCGGAACCACTTCCACTTCCGCTTCCTGAACCGCTGTTAGCTGCGTTATCGAGATCTTCCGAAAATTTTTCGATTTCGTCAAACCCCATCAGTTCGTGTTTTAACTCATCGGTCTTGTCTTTTAACTTATCAGTTGCGTCACTTGCTGCATCTCCTGCAGATGCTGTGCCGTTTAAACTGTCGCGATAGCTCTTGATGTTTTTAACGGCTACAGTGTAGGTTGACTGACCTGTAATAGCTGCAATGAATGCACCTACAGAGTTGATACCGGCAACCATATAATCAACGATCTGGTCGATGATTGGGGCTACTACATTTAATATCGGCTCAAAGGCTGCGGCAACACTATTGCCCAGGTAGGATAAATCCGCCTGCAACAGTGATATACTCTGGTTCGCCCGATCACTATACTGCACCAAGTTATTGAATCCATCTTGAATGCCAGAACGTAACTTGCCGAAAAGCACATATAGCGAGCGGATACCTAGTCCGTATCTCATCAGCATGCGTGCGCCATCTTTAAGCTTATCATTAAAGCCGCTAATTGTTGCTGAAGACTGGCCCAACGGATTTTTTAGGCCTGATAGCGCTGATTTCCCAGCTCCCAGATTAAGGAAGTTCCATGATAACTCCGTAAAATCCTTGCCAAATCTTGCCATCTGCTTACCCATTGTGCGAATCACAGAGCTGATTGATTTGATAAGCTTCGAAACTGATGGAACTTTCACAGAGAATTCGCTAAGGCCATCAGCAAGTGTTTCAAGCGTTCCGGCTGTTCGGATGCCATATGCACCCATTTGATGGAGTTCTTCGTAGAAGTTTGGCATTTCAAGGGTTCCACGGCTGATAATATTATCATTTTGCTGTAGCTGCTGGCTCAGATCATTAAATGATTGCGTTGCTGCTCTGGTGGCTTCCTCTGCCGTCTCCATCTCATTAGGGATTTGCTGTAGAGCTATTTCGCTCTGTTGTGCAGAGAGCGCCAAGTCATGGAAATAGGCTTTTGCGGAGGCTAGATCCTCTTCAAGCTGTTTGATGGCATCAGTCTCTCCAGTTCGCAACGCGTTCTGCATCACACCTTTGATTCTTACAATCTCTTCCGATATGGCTGTAAATTCGCTTTGCAGCTCACTTGCATCCTCCGGCACATAAAATTGGCCAAAGAACTGCTTTGATGCTTCATTTACTTCACTTAGTACTCTTTCCCATTCGCTTGCAAAATCATTGTGCGGCTTAATTGGCTCAAGTGCCTGGTCGATCAGCTCACGCACACTCGGTATTTGCTCTTGGATTTCGCTATGTGTCTGCGTAATTCTCTTAGTATTTATTTTAGCGATTCCTGAAAAGTCGATATTCTTCAGCAAAGCAAGATCGGCAAGTCCTGAATCCTTTAAACTATCAAAAGCTGTTGTTAAGCTCCCAGATACCGCCTGTGTAATCGAATCTATTGATGCTTTGAGATCAGTTAAATCTTTCAATTCGGACATCACCACTTTGTTTACAATGCTTTGCTCCTTCTCAAAAGCCTTGTTCTTCTCGCCTATGGCGCTCGTGATATCCTTTATTTGCTCCCGAAGAGACGCGAGCTGCACCCCTTCTCCTTTAAAAAGATCAACCTCCGAGAAGTTGAATTTTGCCTTTAGATCATCCAATTGCGCGACAAAATGTGTTGTTTCCTGCTCGATTTCCTTTTCGGGAATCAAGCCACGTTGGAAGATCTCGGCAACGGAAAGCGTCTTGGATTCATTGTGAATCTCCTTCATGCGGTTTGCCAGTTGGGCAAATACTGTATCAAGGCCCTGTGTCGTATCAAAGACAGTTCCGATGTCTTGATTCATGTTGGTTATAAAGGTCTCAAAATCGAGGCCATCACCTTTTGATGTGAATTTTTTGCCCAATGCAGCTCGCATTGACAAGAACTCTTCGGGATCAAAGCTCGACTTGATGACAGGGCCAATTCTAATCTTTCCGCTGATACCGTTTATGTAATCGATAAGCTTCCTACTTTCTTCAGATGTTTCACGGATCACTCTCACATTGGCTGCAATTGCCTGGGATACGCTTGAAATCTTGTCCTGCACATTTTCAAGGGCATGGTCTATTTCTTTTTGGGTGGCTGCCACATTCTTAGATTTTGATTCAAAATCCATATATGCTTTAGCTGTATCCTCTATAGCCTTTCGCACTGCATTCTGGCCGCTCTTGCTCGTGATTCCATTAAGCTTTGATAGCTTTTGAGTAAGTGCGTCTACGGCGTATCGATATTGCTCAACACCGCTCGTCCCCTGTCCCAGATCAGATAAGGATTGCTTCAATGCTTCGATGTCGTTTATCGCGTCTTTTATATTGGTTTTCGCTTCAATTCTTAGCGAATCAATAGTCATATCGCTCATCGTGCCTCCTTTCTGGCTGGAGGGTTTCATATGTCAGAATGGCAGTCAAGCCATCTCCTCCGCTGGGTAAGTGTAGCCATGGGCTGCCAAATGTCGACCAATTTCAATCTCTGACAATCCTTGACGTAACAACTGTTCGAAGACAGATGCACTAGCAAGTTCATTTGCTGTCATGAACATGATTCCATGTTCAAACATGGAGAAATAATTCTCCTTGGCATATTCAAGGCTTAATTCTGCTGCCGCTTCCTCTACATCCGGCTCATTCGTTGCAATCTTGGATGCTGCTGGTACATGTAAAAAAACGTGAACTCTTTGTTCCATACTTCCTCCTATCTTGGCTCTATGATCATAGAGCCTTTTTGTCGTGTCACAATGCTGTTATACCTTAGTTTTCTTTTTGTCGTGCGTGTATGTGGCTGTATCTTAGCAATCACCTCCTTTTTGTCGTGCGAAAATACGTCAGCATCTTACATCTTGCCTTTTTTCCGCGGGTCAATATCGCTATATCTTGGTTTTTCCGTTCCAGATTGCAACGAATCGAAGCCACCTGCCCTTCTTATGCGTTCCAATTCGCTGACAACTGCAAACACTTGATCTTTGGCAAATTGTGATTGCTGCGTGTTTTCGTATTTCTTCACAACCTTTTCGCCCTCTGTCAAAATTTCACCCCAGTAACGGTCATTATCTTGTACTGGCAGAGCTTGCTTGAAGAATTGCCATGCCTCCGCGTTGATTTGAAAGTAAATGCTGTTGCGGAGATCAATCAACGCTTTTCTCCTCTGCCTTTGGAATAAACTCCTCTGGTGTTTTCCCGATTGGAGCAAGTTTGTATTGCATACCCGATGCAATAACCGCCATATCGACAAAGTCGCCTGCTTTAAGCTCTCGCCAATCAATAGTGTACAAGCTGCCCAGCTGATGCAACTTGCCGTTTGCCTTAAATTCAACCGTGAGTCCGTTGCTTTCTTTTTTGATGACTCTGCAGGCTTGAATACAGTACTCACTTCTGATTCCTAAATTGTAGCGATCAAGTTTCTGATAATCCATTTTTTTCATCCTCCATTATGTAAAATTTATAGTCAAGGGCGATTTTATATCGTCCAAAACACCTCTAAAAACCGCATAAATGCTTAATTTGTGCATTTTGTGTATTTTCAATGTAAAGTCCCTATAGAGAAAAGCAAAAATACTTCCCATTAAAATTACACATTTTGCACATTTACCATTGTAGTTAAAATGGTATTTCCTCATTTTCAGCCGAAAAAGCATATCCTTTAAGGACGTTTCTAACTGTCTTTCCGGCAATTGTTCCACTAGCTGCAAAGATCTTCCGCGCTTTGATTTCATCAACAAAACTGCCTTTGTTTTCGCAACCGTAGCCGCAATCATCGCACCATTCGGCATATCTGGCATAAACATCTTTGATCGATACGTTGCTAGTTGGAACTTTAACTAGGCAATCAGAAATAAACTTGCCGAGTTTGTCGCTGTCGTTTTCGTATTCGGCCGTAGCTGCCAAAACTGCTTGTGTCGATTTCAAGCCCTCTGCCTTGTATAAAAACCAACCTTGCACGCACCAATTTAGAATGCCTGGTAGTTCCAATAATAAACGACATTTCAACCCTTTATCTCGCTCTTCTGGCTTGAAATGGCGATTGAACTCGATAACACGCACTTTGTCACCACTAAAAAATGTAGTATCGTTTACAAGTGGTAAGTAGTTCGTGTTCATCAACATTTTGAATTTTGGCTTGAACGTAACCTCTGATTCATACAATTTCCTAGCTGTGATCGAGTCGTTGCCGACTAAACTTTTAAGCAAGCTAACATCAAAAACCATGCGTTTAGGTGGCTCCGAGCAAATCACAAGCCGCGTGTTTTTCAATCTTGCAATATCGCCACTTGCATTGCGGCTATCTGTATTTTTCTTGGCAAGCGTTTCTGGCATCATTTGCAAGCCGTAATCTCCCAGTAATGCCAGTAGCGTTTCAACAAAGGTCGACTTTCCATTTCGTGTGCTTCTTCCAAATAACATAAAAAAGCATTCTTCGCACGTGTTTCCTGTCAAGGTCAATCCTGCGATTTTTTGCAAATAACGTATCTGCTCAGTATCGCCTTGCATGATATCCGATAGAAATTTATCCCACAATTGACACTGTGCCTCTGGATTGTATTCAGCGGCGCATACCTTGGATAGCTGCTGATCGGGTGCATGTGAAAGCAATTGCGGTTCATTGCCTGAAAGATCAAGGACGCAATTCCGACAGTTGAGAAGATAATCGTTTGAATCAAGCATTGATTCATCCAGACAGCTTAAATCCCTCGCATCCTTTACTATCACGTCTCTGGTTCGAGCACTTGTCAGCCTAAAAACATTCTTTAAATAGTCTGTGTCTCCTATTTTTGCTGCGTAAACTTGCACCGCATCCGAAAATGTCTTTGCAGCTGTGGCAATCCTCAAATTGCCGTTATCATCTCGCCATCGTGTGCCATCGTAGTACATCCAGCCTTTACGTGCTGCATTAAATTTGCATGTATCGCCAAACAATCGCACAAACAGTCTACAAAAGCTCAAATCATCCGTTCCATAGTTTGTGTGTGCATCCATCTGTTTCAATGTCTCAACAAGTTTCTGATTGTCTGCCGCCTTGACCTTTACAATCTTGCTACTCACCTGTTTGGGTTGCTTTACAAATTTTTTAAGTATTGGCAAAATATCATCATAACTAGGATTATCGTCAACATCCTTAAAATCAAGCCATGCTAATTTATAGCGTAGATCATTTGTTTTGCAAAACTCAATAAAGAGCCTATTTTCATTTTTGTTGAGTGCCAAAATGAAACGAAATCTTTTGATGCAAGTATGGATATGAATTTTATCATCAATCCACTCAATCAATTTTTCAGTGTTATACTCCGTTTCTGTACTTTCTTTTGGAAGAGCTACCGCAAAAAATTTTTCACCAAATATTGTTTTAGCAAGTTGTTGTTTGCTATCTGGAAACAGAAAAAATAATTCTTCTTCTGGTGTTGTCGGCTTTGTTTTTAACCGATTTTCAATCAATTTTTTCTGGCTTATCATACTTGCTGCTTTTCCTCAACCTGCACAATTTGCACTCTTTGTTTTTTGCTATTTGCTTTTTCGTTCTCCTCCTTGACACAAGCGATACTCTTTATGGTGTCAAAAAGAAGTTTTTCTTTTTCTTTAGTCAGTGGCTTGCGCAGCCAACGATAAATTGTCATTTCCGAGACACTGAAAGCCAGTGCGACTTCCCAAATAAAAACGTTGTGTACCTTCATAAATTTTCTAATATCTTCGTTTGGCATCTTTTTTCTCCTTTCCGCTTTGCGTTGGTGATATTGTAGTAGCTGTTAGGTGCTGTTGTGAAAAAAAATATAGCATACAGTATGTTCTATATTTTTAAACAAAAGAAAAAGCCCACGACCAGAAAAAGAAGCACCGTGTTTCAGCACGGCTTGGAATCTTTTCCGATCATGGGCTATATACTCTATATATCCATATCTAGGCTATCAACGCAAATAGCATATAACAGCTTACATATATATTACCACAAAATGATAGAAAATTCAATGATAAATGTGCAAAAACGAGTATTTTATTTTTGAACAAAAAGAGCATAAGGGCAGATGCTATCACTCTTCGCGTGATAGTAGGCAAAGCCTACACCTGCCATGATATCACTGTTTCTCTTTTGTCAGACGTTTGTCAGACACAAAATCACGCAAATTATTGATCTATTTTACGATTTGTATTTTTTGTCAGACATTTGTCTGACGCGGAAACGGTCATTTCTGCACAATTTTTTGTTAAACATTTGTAAAACGAAATTAGGAAATCATAAAAAGCATCAATCTTTTGAGCGATTTTACGTTTAACAGATGTAAAACAATGGTGCAAAATCTGATATCGCAAGTTTCGTTGGCACTGCCAACTATCATCAATCAAATGATATCAAAACTCCTTATGCTCTTTTCAAATTTTGGACTTATAGACTTGCAGCTAATGCCATTGGCCGTTTTTAATAAGATTGGGACACATATTGGGACAGTTGCGCAGCAAAAAAGGAGGCTTGACAGCCTCCTTTCTGGTTTACATATGCTTGTAAATTACATCGTTATCATTTAGAGCATCTTCAAGAATACGACTCAAAACAGCAGTATAACCTCGTCCCAAGGACTTTGCTTTTCTCAAACTTCTCGCAGATAAGCGAAGTGTCACCGTTTCTTTTCGATTTTCCGACTTTCTTCTTTCTGAAACTCTTCTAAACTGTTTTAATTGTTCTTCGGTAAGTTCTGGACAATCCTCATCAAAGGTAATCGATGCTTTTTCTGCTCTTTCAAGCATCTTCTTTTCTTCTTCAGTAAGCTCCTCTGGTAAATCTTTAAGATTCATCGTGATCATAATATCGCCGCCTTTCTTGTGAAGTTGCCTTTCGTGCTGATATAATACGCACGGCATCACCTCTTTCGGTGTAAACCACCATTAGAATTAACACTGTACCATTTACAGATCCGATTGTTATGTAGCGGTCTTCATCAGAGCTATGTCCGCTATCATAAAAATCAATACGGTGTGAGTCACGAAAGACACGCATTGCAGTTTTAAAACTAACATCATGCTTAATTATGTTCTTCCGTTCTTTCTCCTCATCCCATTCAAACCTTAAATCAAAATCCATTTGTTTTCCCCTTTTATAGGTTATGCATTTATTATACAAATATGTGTTACAAAAAGCAATACAAAAAATGTTATTTTTATATAATTTGTTTATTTTAAACTTTCTGACAATATTTTTTGATTTGCGACTTTACCTCCAACTTTTCGTTAAATATGAATTTAATGAAAAGTTAAAACTTGAAGTGTGTTGTAATATTTTTCTTTTAAAAACAACACTTTCCTGCCGCTTACTGTTCGTGTTTGGCTAATTGAGCATACAATTTAGCCCCACCACTTGTAAACGGTCGGTTTTGATAGCCCTGTGTCTTTGATACAGTCGGCTTTTCTGCCCATAGGGTGAACTATCCGCCATTGTCTCACTATCTCTGCTTTGTCTGGTCTGCCATTGTTTTTATACTCATCCTCTCCCAACATATCCCTTTTCATGATTCGCATAGCGTTAACCATTTTTACGTGCTGCTCTCTTTTACGTCCGTTTCGCTTGTTTGCTGGAATCTGTATACCTGTGATCTTTTCAATGTCTGCCCTCGGGAATGTGACATATTTCTCATCAAAACATTCTAAAGCACTTTTACAATCTTCTGTGGTAAATGGTGCATCTGGCTTTAATCCATCGAGAAACGGCACAAGTTCCATTGCATCCTTTTCAACCTCTGCCTTTGAGATATCGCATTTTACACCGTAAACTGCTAATGCCATAATTGCAAAATAACGATGTCCATAACTTGCAGATTCTTTAATCTTACGTTTCCACCAGTCGTACAAATCACGCTTATCTGTCCAACGTCCAGATGGTTGTTTATTCAAGACTCGCCGCTCATACCAAAGAGGAAACAGCTTCTTTGCTTTTTCCAATGTGTATTTATTTTCTCTATACAGCTTCGTTTCATCAACTCGCTTTTCTTCTGGCACGAATTGACACAGCTCCTTTAAGCTAAAGGGATGTACATTAAGTTCAAAAGCCCGAACCCGAACCCCTTCTATCTTAGTTTTCCCTCCGATCACTCGGAAACCTTGATTGATTCCTTGGAACTGCACTTTCTTTTCGATGCTAGTATACCTATTCCACAACTTGCCTGTAAGTGAGTATTTTAGTTCTTTTAGCTGCAATTTGATATTCGGGTACAATGCTATTGGACTCTCGAATCTATAATATAAGTGAATATTATGCCCAGATAAAACAACATAGTTCGGCACTGGGTACGCTTCCGATACATACGCACCCGATAAAAAGTTATTCAGCGTTTCATCTGTGATACCATCTATGTCAAATATCATTGCATACATCTTGCTCGCGTTCTCAGCTGCATTCCGCTTCCCAAAGTATGTCAAGCCATTCATGATTGAGAAATCCGCCTCCTGCATCTCCTTCAACGTCTCCTCGAATGTATCATCAAATAGTATCCGTCTGTGTCCCCTTTGCTCATTATCGTTTTTCCAGTAGCCCAGAGGATTGCTTTTAAACTCCCCTGGTTCCTCATTCTGTTTTTGTATCAAGTCCTCACCCAGTCCAAAAATATCAGTGTAAACCTGCATTGCAGATACCTCATGCCCACCCCATTTTGCTATAATCTCCTCAAACATTGTACCATCTCCTTTCTTGCATTTAAGAGGGCTGCCCCTCTCCGTACCTCTCCCCAAGCTCCCTTCTATGTTATCTCTACCACCATAATTCCACATAGGGCACGTTATATTATCAATGATTTTTTTTACCTTTTAGAACTAAAAAGTTATAATTTATAACCTTTTAGTCGTATTTTCTGTCTCATATGTGATACTTTTTGCCTGTTTTTTTGATTTTGGATTACATTGTATACAGAGTTTTAAGAACTAACATTCTATATTTGAGGTGGATTTCATAGTCACCTATAAAAGATGGATGCTCCTTAGGGAGCATCCATGAATCATGTGCATGATCGCTTTTTAGGTCTACAAAACTTATTTTAGCGGCGTTTTACCACTCAAGATCCTGTTCATTGTATAAACCTTTCAATTTTTCTTCCAACTCATCCAGTGATAAGCTGTGCGTAACATCTCCAGATTCAAAAATGCCATCCACTGGGATTTCACAAGACCCGACCGTCTTGAGCAGATCATAACCTGTGATCTTATTGCCGCTTCCATCTGTAAGGAAACCATATTCGTTACCAGCTAGCTTCTGGTAGCCCTTCTCAACTTTGTAGCCGAGCTTTTCCGCTCTATTTCTTAACGTGCTTTCTGTGTACTGTGCCATAATTCCTCCTTACTGGCATATGTCTAATTAAGTAATAGTCATATTGTTTCGTTTTGAATATCTTTACCACTCAAGACCGTTGGCTTCGTATAGCTTTTTTAGTTGGCGCGCCAGCGTTGGCCGATTCATGCGTGGTACAGTTTCACCTTTTTCGTAAGCGCCATCTATTGGGACGCCATCCTTCAAGAGATCATAGGCAATCAGTCTATTAGTGCATTCTACGTCAGCATATACTATTTCTCCACCAACAACTCTCACATAGCTGCGCTTTACAGTATATCCGAGCTTTTTAGCTCTCTCTCTGAGGATGCGTTCCGAATAGCGTATAGACCTAGCTGGCTCATTATGATCTATTTTTTCATCGTTGCTAATCAAATAATAGATTATTCTCAATGTTGTAAGATCATATCTATTATTCTTTAAAGCCTCCTGAATCTGTTTAACGAAATACCGTCTCAAACCTTCCTGTATTTCTGGGTCGAGATCTCCCCATTTTTCTTCTGCTTTGTTTTGCCCTGTAGTATTTTGTTTTGTTATGTTTTCTAATATTTTGTTCTGTTCTACCATTTCTTTACTCCTTTGCTATTTGCTAGCTATAGTTTTTAATTGCAAACTCGGAGCAAATCGGATATAATGAAATTTCCGATAGCCTTGTTTGCTATTGGCTGATAAGAGGAATAGCTGCGCTCGCCAAAGTCATGCTATTTCTCTTTTTTATTTGCCGTCGTGAGCGTCCAGGAAAGCCAATACAGCTTCTCGAACTGTTGCACCTATGCTTGTTCCATTCATGGCGCAATATCGCTTTAAGCGTTCATCCTGTGCCTTTGTAAGCCTGAAATCGCGCCTTTCCGTTGCTGCATTGCTGCCTTTTGCTGGTCGCCCCATCTTCCTTTTGTTCATGTTCACCTCCATATCTTTAATATACTTTCTGTGTGCTTAAAAGTCAAGGGTGCCTTTTTGATTTTCAGAAATATTTTGGGGACTAAGTAGCCCCATGCCGGGGGCACACTCTCAGACCCCTACACCCCTTTTGAAGCGTATCAATATTATTTTGATTCATTCTCTTTGATGTATCGCGCAACTGTAGCAAAAGGAATATTAAGCTCTTTGGCAATGCTTCTAATGCTTGAACCGCTTTCTCTTAGCTGCATGATCTGCTCAAGCTGTGCTGTGTAGCTGCGCTTTCTGCCTGCTCCAAAGGGGTTTCGCTGTGATTCTCTGCATTTGCGCTCATGAGTTGCCTTTAGTGCCTCGTAGGTGGCTTGTAAATCTGCTAGCTGCTTTCTTAGCGTATCTCGTTCATCTTCCAATTGCTGCACCTCTGCATGATAACGGTCGCGTTGCCTAATCGCTGTATTTCTATCCAGCGTCAACGCATCAACCTGTTTTACAAGATTCTTGTAACTGTCGTTTTCCTCAAGCCGTCCGTTGATTTGCTGCCTAAGGCTTGATGCCTCTTTCTGATAGCCGTCTCTCTGTGCCTCTGCCTCCGCAAGCTCTCTCTTTAGCTTCTGGGTCGGTGTCTCTTTCTTTTCTGGTTGTGGAAATGTTCTTGCCATGATCTATCCTCCTGTGTATCATTTTTATTTTGATACATTCATCATAGCATGTGGGTAGGTATGTGTCAATATTGTTTTGATACGGAATAGGACTCTTTCCAAAAAATGGGAAAAACCTAGACTATCAAGCTATTACTTAAAAAAGATTAACAGCTCACCTCTTGCACACATGTGATCTTCTGAGATGAGGTATTTTGAAACTACCTCATACATAACGTCACAGAATACCTTTTAAGCCGCTTATACAAATACTCGCATAACATCACAAAATGTCACAGAACGTGGCTGAGAGCGTCACAGCGGCATGTCTGCACCTCTGCTACATATAGAATGAATGGCAAAGGGTGTATCACAAACGGACTTCCTTGAACTTCTTGACAATCTTGTCTGAAAGACTCTTTGGTGCGTCTGGACACACCATTTTATCAGCATCAGTAAGATGGTATCTATAACGCAGATGCACCAAATTAGTGCATGAGGTAACGGATCGTTACTCCATTGGGGTCACTGAATTGATGACTCCATGATTCAAGCGTGCTGACTGAATGAATCATTCAGTCAGATCCTGTCACAATATGCGCCGCAATTTTCGACACGTTTCGACAAGCATCATTGCTCTAACTGCAAATTGTATGTTATTGTGTGAACAATTCCGACAGTACTTTGTACCCTCTACCGTGGAATACGCACCTTTAGGGCTGAAAAGTTCGTATAATAAAGATTTTACGAACTCTTTGGCTTTGGATAAGGATAAAATAACAATAATCATCAAGGATTCTTGAACTATTTTAATCTGATTTGTGGAACAATTTGCCAATAAAGAAAAGGACACTTTTTTTCAGTGTCCTTGACTGTGTTTTACATGTATTGCTTTAAGATGCTCTCGTCTATCTCATCGCTGTAGACTGGCAACGATTTTGCAAGTGCAACAGCCTTACTTTCGCCTTCGATTGATCCGTGTCCTGCATTGATTTCTCCGCGGCTCTTTAAAAAGCTCTGCATCAAGGATGCCTTAAACATTTGCATGTGTCTGCGAAGAATTTTCTTTTCTTTTTCGGTATCTCCATCAGCTCGTGCTTCCTCGTATTGCATAGCAGTATCTTTTGACATTTCCAAAACATCCATGTATGTGTTTACAGATGACATAACCGCTATTTCTCGCTGCATTGCCTTGAACTGCTTGTCTCTCTCGGCTTCTGCTTCTTTCTTTGCTTCCGCTTCCTTCTCTTCCTCAGTTAGGTATTCACGGAGCTTCTTAGTTTTGGCTGCGTTCTCAGATGCAAGTGCATCAGCTTTGTTTGTAAGCTTTGCAATCTGCACGTTTGCCTGTGCAAGCTGCTGCTGCAGCTCCTCGGTGGTTAATTTCTGCTCTTGTGCTTCTGGCTCTGCAAAAAGCTGCAGGTTTAATTTTCTATACATGTGCTATCTCCTCCTGTTCAAATTTTAATTTGTGAATGATCATTACTAGCAATGTAACTTGCAATATGATTGATATTGTCAACAAGTTGGTTCCTCTGCTTGCTGCTTGTGATCTTCCTGTGTTTGCTGCTGTTCCTTCTGTTCTTCTTTCTCATCCTCTGCCGCGATCTGTGAGATCATTGCTGCTAAAAATAGTACCTGTAGTGCTGCTACATCTGTCATTTTTATACTCCTCCTTTACGTTAAAAGTTGTGCCTTACCTGTCTGTATGACTCTGCTGTTGTTTTCCTTTTTGACAACCTCAAAGATCTTCTTTGCATCGCCCTGGAGAACAACATTAACTGTCACATTTCCATTTCCTCCACCATTTCCACCGTAACGTGCCATAACCGCTTCCATTCCGCTTGCTACGGCACTCTGCATTACACTTGCAAGTTGTGACTGGTTTAAGACCTCTGTCCTGCTACCTACATGACCTACAAGTTCCGGTCCGGCTTCTCCTGCAATAAACATCGAGCCTGCATTTACAGTACCGCCTGCATATCGTGGAATGGCGCTAAAGCTTGACATGAAGTCTTTTGTAATAACTCCTCCACTGCTAAACTGCGGTATATCATGCCATCTTCCACCATAAAAGGCTCCGCCTTCTGCTTTCTGTGTGAAAATGTTTGCGATGCTTGAAACTATTCCGTGAATACCTTTTAAAATAAGTGATGAACCGGGTTGCTTTTCTACCTGATTAACATATCCTGTTAATCCACTAAACCATCGGTTATTTTCTGGAACTCTATTCTGGAAGTCAGTCATCCAGCCTGTCAGTCCACTAAACCAACGATTGTTTTCTGGAATATGATTCTGAAAATCAGTCATCCAACCTGTCAGTCCGCTAAACCAACGATTGTTTTCTGGAATATGATTCTGAAAATCAGTCATCCAACCTGTCAGTCCGCTAAACCAACGATTGTTTTCTGGAATATGATTCTGAAAATCAGTCATCCAACCTG
>OGSD01002380.1_pt1 | contig 15918 bp, 17 predicted proteins | sample 1553571 | NCBI WGS metagenome assembly OGSD01 (sample SAMEA2580072, study PRJEB22360) | human gut metagenome | biome: human gut; feature: human-associated habitat; material: faeces | place: Denmark | collected 2008/2010 | reverse complement strand
TTGTGGAGTTCTTCAGATACTTTGGCTAATTTTGCACTTGCTTGTTGACTCTACAATAATTGGCGGGGGGATGGCTGATTTGCAGAAAATTTCGTAACTTCGCATGTTGAAACATTGTCAAGATGCAAGCAGCATGGTAAGCAAGACCCGTGAACGTCTCATAGAAGTGGCCCGTCAGCTCTTCGCCCGGAAAGGGGTGGAGAACACCACCATGCTCGACATCGCCAATGCATCCGACAAAGGGCGGCGCACCATCTACACCTATTTTAAAAATAAAAGGGAGATTCATCAGGCCGTCATTGAGCGTGAGAGCGACCAGGCAGTGGCGCGTGAACGGGAAATCCTGAACGGCGCCCACACTGCGCGCGAGAAACTGGAGATGATTCTGCGCACCCGGTTCGAGACATTGCTATGTCCTGCCTCGCAGAAGCACACCGATTCGTTGCCGTTGCTGAATCTGCTCGAAGGGAGCCGCGTGGGAAAAATCAGACGGCTTACGGCACTGAAAGAGATTCAGATATTGACGGATATCGTCGAGGAGGGTGTCAGAAACGGAGAGTTTATCCCCGAGCGTGCCGCTCATGTTGTGCCACTTGTGGTAATGATGATGATGGGGGTGGACAACACTGCCGCCACAACCGAAATCGGTGTACTCGGCGTGTCGCGTGAAGAGACTTTCGAGCATGCGGTAAAGTTCATTCTCGATGGCCTGACAGGGTGGTGCGGGGACATGGACAACAAAACATGCAAACAGGATTACAACCAATAACTATATATTTTTATAGAAAATGAAATTACTTGAAGGAAAAACAGCTATTGTGACCGGCGCCGCACGCGGCATCGGTAAAGAGATTGCTCTGCGTTTTGCCCGTGAAGGTGCGAACATCGCATTCACCGATCTCGTAATAGATGAAAACGGAAAGAAAACAGAAGAAGAGATAGCCGCTCTGGGCGTGAAGGTGAAAGGTTACGCCTCGAATGCTGCCGATTTTGCCCAGACCGAAGAGGTGGTTAAGCAGATCCATGCCGATTTCGGCTCGATTGATATTCTGGTAAACAATGCCGGTATCACCAAGGACGGTCTGATGATGCGTATGACAGAGGCACAGTGGGACGCTGTAATCGCTGTAAACCTCAAGAGCGCATTCAACTTCATCCATGCCGTTCTTCCCGTGATGCTGCGTCAGCGCAGCGGTTCGATCATCAACATGGCTTCGGTTGTAGGCGTTCACGGCAATGCCGGCCAGTCGAACTATGCCGCCTCGAAGGCCGGTCTGATTGCACTGGCAAAGAGTGTGGCCCAGGAAGTGGGTTCACGCGGCATCCGCGCCAACGCCATCGCCCCCGGTTTTATCGAGACAGCCATGACAGCAGCCCTTCCCGAGGATGTGCGTGCCGAATGGTGCAAGAAAATTCCCCTGCGCCGCGGCGGCAAAGTGGAGGACATCGCCAATGTGGCCACCTTCCTCGCTTCCGATATGTCGGGCTACGTGACCGGTCAGGTCATCCAGGTAGACGGCGGTATGAACATGTAATACATTGCGTGCAACCTATTGCGGTTGCCGGTTGTATATAATAAAAGGCAGATGCATCCGGGAGGCGCAAGTGCCTCCCGGCACGTCTGTTTTTCTGCCTTTAACACATTGCTTTATTATCAGCTATACATAACACATCCATTACGATGTTGAACTATAACACACATCTGAGCCAGTTGATTCTTCCTGAGTACGGACGTAACATCCAGCGCATGGTTGACCATTGCCTGACCATTGTCGACCGTGATGAGCGCACGGCCTGTGCGCAGTCTATCGTGAAGACCATGGGCAATCTGTTCCCCGAATTGCGCCAGCCGGAGAACGAGCACAAACTGTGGGACCACCTGATGATCATGTCTGGTTTTCGGCTTGATGTAGATTTTCCGTGTGAGGTGATACGCGAGGCCGACCTTGCAACGGCTCCGCAACCGGTGGGCTATCCGCAGGAGCGCTTCAATTATCGTCATTATGGCAAAATCACCCAGCATATGGTGCAAAAAGCGGCCGGAATGGAACCCGGCGCAGAGCGCGATCAGGTGGTGCTTCTGCTTGCCAACCATATGAAGAAACAGATGCTGGCCGTAAACCCCGACGGTGTGGACGATGTGAAGATTTTCAAGGATCTGCTTGAAATGTCGCACGGAGCCATCCGTCTGGATGCCGCCACAACTCATCTTCACGAATTTCAGGAGATGCCCGTGGCCTCAGGCAAAAAGAAAAAGAAAAAATGACTATGAATTGTGTGTGCAGGTGGCAATCCGGTACACTCATTTCTGTTGTCCAACTAATAACAGTCTGATTCCGATATTTTCTTATGATCACCGAATCCCAGTTGCTCCCGGTGGGCCGGCTGCTTAAACCGCACGGCATAAACGGAGAGATAACAGTGTTGCTCACGGCCGATGTCGATTTAGCTTCGCTAAGCTGCATTGTGTTGAGAATCGACGGGATTTTTGTGCCTTTCTTTTTAAATTCCGTTCGGCCCAAGAGTTCGGAGACCGATCTTGTCACTATCGACGGGGTGGCTTCAGATGCGGATGCGGCTCGCCTGTGTCCGGCTGAGGTCTATGTGTTGAAAGTGGATTTGCCCGCTGCCGATGCAGATGCCGACGGCATGTATGCTTCCGACCTCCTGGGATATGATGTGGTGGAAAACGGGAAAATGTTAGGAAAAATCGAATCTGTCGACGACACAACCGCAAATTATTTGTTTATAATACGTACCCCCGACGGCAAGGAGGTGATGGTGCCTGTGGCCGATGAATTTATAGCCGGGATAGACACAGACACCCGGACCATCAGCCTTGATTTGCCGGAAGGACTGCTTGATATATAACGAAACAAACACTACAACCATGGAATTTGACGAACAGAAAGCCATTGAATTCATTAACGGCCGCCTCGTTGAGGCCGGACGTGCGGCATATCCCGACGACGAAGTGTTCAATGTCATTGACATGATATGGGATTTCTATGAAGAGAACGGCATGCTTGAAGTGGAATCCGATCCCGACGAGGAGCTGGACGATGTGGAGCAGGATGTCGTGGATTATGTGACGCGGATGCTTAAAAAGGACAAGCATGCACGTGTGGCGCCGGAGGATGTCCCCGTCATGGTCAAGGCCGAGATGGATTATGAGGATTCGATTGAATGAATCCCCTTGCGGTTCGGCTACTTATAGCCGGTTTAGTTTAAGATATTATTTCAGATAGATTGAAATTGAAGATATTAGATTCGGTCAGGTCAAGGCTTTTCAAATGTATGCCTGCTGTGCTGGTGTTGATGGCCGGCACATTGGCCTGTGTGCCTGCGGCCGCTCAAAAGACCGATAATTCCACCCAACAGCTCTACGACCTGTCGGAACTTACGCTCGACGAGACGCTGATGATTCCTGAAGTTCCACAGAAACAGAAGGATTACATTAAGGCTTACATGAAACGTGAGGCGCAGGCGTTGCAGAAAATGGGGTATAAGGTTGAAACAATGCGGAAAGGGGAGGTTGTCATCGCCTCTGTGCCTGCAGCAGAGCTTTTTGCCCCGAACGACACTGTCCTGCTGCCATCGGCTTACGATAAACTGAAACCGTTCCTGCCGTATTTCCGTACGCATGGAAAATTCAAGGTAATCCTGGCAATGCATTCCGACGACACCGGTTCGGACAAATATCTCTATGCACTTACGGAGAAACGAATCGTAGCGTTGTATAACTATTTCGATACGTACGCCTCGCAGACCGACATGTTGCAGGGCTATCCTATGGCCGACAGCGAACCGCTGCCCGACACACCCAACAACACAATGGCCAACCGCAGCAAGAATCGCCGTCTTGAAATTTTCATAGTTCCCGGTCCGATTCTAATCTCGGAGGCCAAAACCAAGAAAATCTGACAGAACCACCCCCTTTACGGCTGAAAAAGATTCAGAAGCTGAAACGCCTTATAGCAATAACCTCATAACGGTGCGCCAACAACACGAAATCTTTGTGTGTTGGCGCTCCGCCCTTTTTATGGCTCTCCAGAAATTGTCTGGCATTTTGTGCCTGCTGACGATGATTTTTTGCGTTTAACAGTCAGGCTATTGTGTTATTTGTTATAATGTTACTATATTTGTGCATAAAACAGAATCTGATATGGCAATGGCAATAAACTCCTCAGCTGTGCTTACCGGTGAATCTGCGCGCGCTTTCATAGAGGGAGCCTATTTCAGGTTGGCCACTGCAGCTATCCAGCCTCAACTATTGGAAAGCGGTTTATGTTCTTCGATCTGAAATGCGAGTGATTTATGCGTTGTTTGTTATATGTTGTGCTTTTGGTTTTCATAACCGCGTGTAGTACAAGTGCACCTGTGCGTGCACTCGATGAGGCGGAAGAAATGATGCAAAGCAACCCTTCGGCAGCTCTTTCAAAACTCAATGAAGTTGACGTTTCGGAATTTCAGGATTCTGCCACGATGGCTCGTTGGGCGCTATTATATACCGAAGCGTTGGCGGTTAACGGGCTTTCGGCTCCTACCGACACGATTGTGAACATAGCAATCGACTATTACGGGAGGCACAATCTTGCTGATGAGTTAAAAAAGGCGTCACGCCTTAAAACACAGATTAAGGCTTCTTATGAAAGTGATGCACTCGCAACGGCTTTGTATCTCCAGAAAGAAAAAGAATTTCTACTGTATAAGGAACGTAGCCAACGTGGATTATATACGTTTGGCTCCATGGTTGTTCTGCTTGTTGCTGCAGGGGTCATAATATGGATGCGTCAACGCATGAAAATTCAACGCTTGCAAAATGAAACGCTTATGGCGGAAGCTTCCGGCTTAGAAGGTCAGATTGAAGCAAGCCGGGGCGATGTCAGCCGACTGCAAACGAAATTACATGGCTTGCTTGATAAACGCTTTTCCCTAATAGATTCGCTTTGTCAGACTTATTACGAATTTCAGGGCACGAAATCTGAACGAAAAGCAATCATCGACAAAGTGAAAAACGAAATAGAATCGGTGGGAACCGACTCTTTTCCTGAAATGGAACAGGCCGTAAATGATTGCCGCGATAACATTCTTGTAAAAATCAAAGAAATTAATCACGACATCAAGAGGGAGGATTATATGCTTTTGGTATATCTTGCAAGCGGTCTTTCGACGAGAACCATCAGCCTGCTTCTCGGTGAATCTGTCGAGGTGATTTATAAACGGAAATCAAGGTTGAAATCCCGTCTTAGAGAATCTGTCGGGGGCGAAAATCCCGATGTAATGGCTATTTTCTGATTCATTTTTATTCAGGGTCAGACTTTTTTAGAATGTATTAGTGCATAATGTTGATTATTAATAGATTGTAAATCTGAGTGTCAGGTTATTATTTTGGTGTTTGAGAGTGTCTGTGAGTAATTTTACATCAAAAATTTACTCACATGAACGCTAAAGTATCATTATCACTGCTGGCTGCTTTTCTTATAATGGAAAGCGGTTATGCACGGAACCGGGAGGAGACAGACAGCCTCACGCGCGAACTCCAGGAGGTAATTGTTACCGCCAAACAGCCGGCTACTAAATTAGTCGGTTCTACTCTCGTTTCAATTATTCCAGGCACAAATCTTGCTGACCTCGGCACTGCTCTCGATGTTCTTGCGCAGTTGCCTATGATTAAGGTTGAGGACAACACCGTCAGTGTCATAGGTAAGAACAATATCGAAATATATATCGATGGGCGTCCAATGCGCGATGAAAATGAGTTGCAGCAACTCCTTTCGTCAAATCTCAAGAAAGTTGAATTACTCATGGCTCCGGGAGCTGCTTACGAAAGTACCACGGGTGCGGTGCTTAAAATCACGACACGGCGAAATTTCGTACAGGGGCTGTCGCTTACCGACCAGTTTATACTTGAACGCCGCCACAAATGGTCGGTTTTGGATTATCTCGCCCTAAGCTATCAAGTGGGTAACTGGGAGTTCTTTGCCAACGGTACGATAAATCACAATAACTCATTAGCAAAGGGATTAACTACCAATACACTTGTTTACGAAGGGAAAGAAACGGTAGTAGGGAGTAGCCAACATAATACATACCCTACGACAACAGGCGTTGTCAAGGCAGGATTCCACTATGCCAATGGACCACAATCGTTTGGAGCATACTACCGTTACAATCCTGAACACGGTGATTTCAAAAACACAGGTAGCGAATGGCTTAACGACAATCCGGCAATCAGCAGTAATATAGACAAACATACAAGAGCGCACAGCCACCTCGCTTCTCTCTACTGTGAAAACACTTTTGCCAAAAAATTTCTTCTTCACTTTGACGGCGATTTCCGTCGGTCAAATGAGAGCAATACTGTAGCAACTACTTATCCTGCTTCGTCTTTTTCTGCCGTAAACTCGACTGATGAACGGACATCAACCCTTTGGGCGGGAAAATTGTATCTGAATTTTCCTCTCTGGAATGGTGATTTTACAGTGGGGACTCATGATAGCTATACGCATACTTCTCTTGATTACCGTATGCTTAATACCTCAGTCAGCGAGTATATACCGTCTTCACAGACTGATGCGCGGCAGACTTCCGCTGCTTTGTTCGCTTCATGGTCCCGTATGTTCGGCAAGTTCTCCCTTTCGGCGGGGGCAAGATATGAATATGTCGATTATGACTTTAAGGTTAACGGTATACGCGACAAAGATGTCAGTCGCCGCAACCATCTGTTAACGCCGGACGTATCGGTCGGTTACTCTTTTAACGAAGAATCACAGATAAGCCTCAGTTATAAAATGGCGACGGTTAAGCCTCCATATTCACAACTCACCGGTTCACTGAATTATGTTGGCTTGCACCAAATTGAAGGAGGCAATCCGGCATTGCATGACGAGCGAATGCACGACATTCAACTTTTCGGCATGTGGAAAGGTTTCATGCTACAGGCTGATTACACCCGCGCACTTGACACCTATGCTTACGTCAAACAACTATATCCCGCCGACAACCTCCAGCTAATCATGCACCCGGTCAATATTGACGTTTCGGCTCTGAGTCTCTATCTTGTATGGAGTAAGCCTGTGCGCCGATGGACACCGAATGTAACGGTCGGTATGTATCGGCAGTGGTTACAGCTTGATAATCACAGCTACGACAAGCCGATATTCTCTTATTATTTCGATAATACTGTATCCTTGCCGCACGGGTGGACGATTACGGCCAATATCAGCGGCCGATCACAAGGCGATATGCACACCAACCGTTTCGGAGCTTCATGGTTTACGATGGACGCATCGGTGGGAAAAAAATTCCTGAATAAATCCCTGACCGTTAAACTGTCTGCCACCGATATATTCAACACCGCCAATAATGACTGGACTATGGATACATACGGAGTGTTCGTTGACAAACGCCAAAGTTATGACCGCCGGGGCGCATCCCTCAATGTTATCTACAACTTTCAGCCCCGCAAGAGCAAATATAAAGGCTCATCGGCGGCCGAAGATGAGATTAAGCGACTTAAATAACGGCAATCAGACCGCTGCGCTGTATCTTTCGGAAAGGCTTTGTCCTGTTTTATTTTGCTGTTGCATGAAGTATTCTCTTTTTCCGGAGTGATTGTCTGTGGCTTTTTGGGAATAATTGTGTAAATTTGCACGTTATAAATAAATCAGGCGGCTTTGTGTGTGCCTGATGGATTTTCTGAGAAATTATAAACACGACATAAATACGGTTACATCTTGCGATGGCAAAAGAACTAAAAGACCTTACCAAACGGAGCGAGAATTACTCGCAGTGGTATAATGACCTTGTTGTCAAGGCCGACCTGGCCGAGCAGTCGGCAGTGCGCGGCTGTATGGTGATCAAGCCCTATGGCTATGCCATTTGGGAAAAAATGCAGCAGACACTCGACCGCATGTTCAAAGAAACAGGTGTGCAGAACGCATATTTCCCTCTGCTTATCCCGAAATCGTTTCTTTGCAGGGAAGCTGAGCACGTGGAAGGCTTTGCAAAAGAGTGTGCGGTGGTTACACATTACCGCCTGAAAAACGATCCCAACGGCAACGGCGTGATTGTTGACCCGGAGGCCCGCCTGGAGGAGGAGCTGATTGTGCGCCCCACATCGGAGACCATCATCTGGGGTACATACAAGAACTGGATTCACAGCTACCGCGATCTTCCTCTGCTCTGCAACCAGTGGGCCAATGTGATGCGTTGGGAAATGCGTACCCGCATGTTCCTTCGCACCGCCGAATTCCTCTGGCAGGAGGGTCACTGCGCTCATGCCACAGCCGAGGAATCGGAGGCCCGCACAGTGCAGATGATCAATCTGTATGCCGATTTTGCCGAGAAGTACATGGCCATGCCGGTAATCAAGGGCGTGAAGAGTGCCAACGAGCGTTTTGCCGGTGCCCTCAACACCTACACCATCGAAGCCATGATGCAGGATGGCAAGGCGCTCCAGTCGGGCACCTCGCATAACCTCGGACAGAATTTCGCTAAGGCGTTCGATGTGACGTTCGTCAACAAGGAGAACAAGCCTGAATATGTATGGGCCAACTCGTGGGGCGTGTCAACCCGCCTGCTCGGCGCTCTGATCATGAGCCATTCTGACGATAACGGTCTGGTGCTTCCCCCGCATCTTGCCCCCATCCAGTGCGTTATTGTTCCCATCTACAAGAACAGCGAGCAGCTTGCCGAAATCACAAAGGCAGTGGAGCCTATCGTAAAGGAACTGCGCGATTATGGCGTCAGCGTCAAATACGACGATGCCGAAAACAAGCGTCCCGGATTCAAGTTTGCCGATTATGAGCTCAAGGGTGTGCCTGTGCGTCTGGCAATCGGAGCACGCGACATTGAGAACGGCACAGTTGAGCTTATGCGTCGCGACACTCTGGAGAAACAGGTGGAACCGCTTGAAGGTATTGCAAAATACGTGAAGGATCTGCTTGAGGACATTCAGAACAACATATACAACAAGGCGCTAAAACGCCGTGAGGAGATGACCCGCGAAGTGAACTCTTACGAGGAATTCAAGGAAGAGATCGAGAAGGGTGGATTCCTGCTTTGCCACTGGGACGGTACTCCCGAGACAGAGGAGAAAATCAAGAACGAGACCAAGGCCACAATCCGCTGCATCCCTCTGGATGGCGACAAGACTCCGGGCAAATGTATGGTCACCGGGAAGCCTTCGGCCCAGCGCGTGATCTTCGCCCGCAACTATTGATATATCCCTTGTGATATATCCCTTGCAATCTTAACCACAAAGGCCGCGTGTCATTCTTTTGACTCCGGCCTTTGTTGCGTATATCCCCCTCTACTGCGAATCCCCACCCATGGTCGGCACAGGCCATAAGAACATATTCATGGCGATATATTGCCGCATGGCATAAATTTTAGTAATTTTGTTTTGTCGCAAAAATATTGTAAATTTGCGACAGAATTACGCCGAAAATCAGATGCAGTCTCTTGAAGAAAGGATAATTACAAATATATCCAAACGCGGAAGGGGTACAATAGTATCACCACTCGATTACGTAGGATATGGCGATTCAAAGGCAGTTCAGAAAGCTTTTGAACGGCTAACTGCGTCCGGGAAACTGATAAGAGTGGCTCGTGGCATCTATTGTTATCCCAAAATTGACAAGGTTTTGGGATTGGGTGTGCTGTATCCTACTTTTGAGGAGATTGCCGCTGCCATCGCCCGGCGCGATAAGGCGAAGATTGTACCGACCGGGGTATATGCGCTAAATAAGCTTGGTCTGTCAACGCAGTTGCCAATGAATGTAGTTTACCTTACCGATGGCTCGCCTCGTATGGTAAGGCTGGACGGGGAAAGGGGCATCCAGTTCAAGCATACGGCGAAAAAAAATCTGGCATTTCAAAACGATTTTGCCATGCTTCTCACATTCGCCATGCGTGAAATCGGAGAGGAAAATCTGACACCAGAACAGTTGGCTCATGTGCGGGAGCTGATTAAGACCGTACCATTTGAAACAATAAAAAAGGATTTTGCCTTAATCCCGGCATGGATTCGTAAAATAATACTTGCATCCTATGAATAAGTTTCTGACACTTACTGAGGCTCAACGCCGCACTGTTTTTGAACAGACGGCTGCAAGAATCAAACTCCCCGTCGCCTCTATTGAGAAAGATTTTTGGGTGACAGAGATACTCGACATTCTTTTCTCGCTGCCATACGCTGACAGGATGGTGTTCAAGGGTGGCACATCTCTCAGTAAGGTATGGGGTGTTATCCGACGTTTTTCGGAGGATATAGACATTACGATTGACCGCAGTATATTCGGAATAGAGGGGGAGGTTACTAAGAAACAGTTGAAGAAACTCCGTAAAACATCCTCCGTATTTGTAAGAGATACACTTGCCAACGACCTCATTGCGGCGGCTGAAGAGACGGGATTAAGCGATTTCGTTATCATAAAAGCGGAGCCGGATGGCGAAAGTGATGCCACATATCCTGAGCCCCGACAGATTCATATAATCTATAAATCGGTATTGCCCTCCGGCGCAAATCCATATCTCCGCGATGAAGTCTTGTTGGAAGTGGGAGCGCGTTCACTGTTTGAACCCACGGCAAAAGCCGAGGTCGAATCATTTGTAGCCACGGCCTTTCCGCATCTGACATCAAACGACAACGCAACTCAGGTAGTTGCCGCCGTCGCAGAAAAGACGTTTCTTGAAAAGGCTTTTCTTTTGCATGAACTGTTCACAACCGACGGATGCCGGAACGCCAACCGCAAGTCAAGGCACCTTTATGATCTGTACAAGATGCTTGAGGCCGGCGTTGCAGATAGTGCCATTCCAAATGATGAACTATGGGAAACCATACGCCATCATCGGGAAGTGTTCACCTCAATACGAGATGTTGACTACACACCGGATGTTCGCAAACGGATTACCCTCACTCCCCCGGAAAGCGTCATAGAGGAATGGAAGAATGACTATGACACAATGGTTACGAACATGATTTATGAAGATAAAGTTCCGACATTTTCCGACATCCTTGCTGGAGCCGCAAAAATCGAAAGTATGTTCAGGGACTGACGAGTAACACCCAAAGATATGGCGCAGCTTAACGAATTTATGACGAGGATTGACCTGTCGGTGCTGAATGATTATGTCGCGGCTAATGGCAAGAGCGTTGTCTATGCCAAGGGCGAGAGGATTGTTCAGCAGGGGCGATTGTGCCGCTATGTGGGTGTGGTAAAATCGGGATATTTCAAATATGTGGCTCTTAATTCAAAGGGGCAGGAAGTAGTAACGGGCTTCTCTTTCGAGGGCGAAGTGGTTACTGACTATGTGCAGGGATTCCTGTATGACCAGCCTTCGCTAACCTCTATTGTCGCGGGATGCGATGCCGAGGTTCAGCGTGTGTCGGTCGAAGATGCACGACGGTTTATCATAGAGCGCAATCCCGGCTTCGTGGCCGAGGTTTCCTCCAATCTGTTGCAGGAGGCCTATTGCCGTTATCTGAATATGCTTGTAAAGACCCCGACAGAACGCTTCCATGAACTTGTCTTCCGCTATCCCGGCGTGATGCACAATCTGCCCATTCAGGAGATTGCCTCCTATTTAGGCATCTCCCGCCGTCAGTTGCACCGCATCCGTGAGGCTGAAAGTGCCGCCGACGCCTCCGAAAGTGAGGATATTTAAGAAAATTCTTCGCTTTACGCTGATTTTCACGCTCTAATGGGACATTTGTCACATCGAATGTCGATTATTCATTGTAGCTTTGCTTGACTGGAATGGGGCGGTCTCGTTCCAATAACCCTGTTTAGTTGTTTTGCAATCGAATAATCATGAAGAGAATAATCATCTGGCCATTATTTATGCTGGCTATGACAATCGGCATGGCCATGCATGGCGAGACACCCTCGGCACCGGAAACCACCGCTTCACCGGATTCCATAATAAATGTAATTGCGTGGTTCAACAAGCACGACACTGTGACTTATCGGGTCAACGAATCCTCATGGAAACTAACCGGCACGGATACAGTTCTCACTGCGTCCTACTCGATGATAGCGCGTATAAACGTAGTGGATTCCACCGCCAACGGGTATAAGATGGACTATACTTTTTTGGATTTTCCTACTGATGCGCTTCCCGACTCCGCTTCCGCAATCGATAGATTTCAAAATCAGATAACAGACAAGCTTGCCCGAAAGATTGTGGGTACAACCGTTCATTTTGAGACGGATGAATATGGCCGGATAACCAGATACAAAAATCTCGGGCAAATTAAGAAACAAGCCAGATCACTTTTCAAAGAGGCTTTGAACGAATTTTCAAAGATTCCTGAAATACAAGGATTAAAGGAGATGGGATTCGATGTAAAAGACTATGCTAAGAATGTGGATACTGACAAGTTGGTGGACGGCTATCTTGAAGAGCTTAATATGCTGTTCATGTATCACGGGCTGTCAATGCAGCCCGGTGAAAACACCGAGCATGAAGATGCCACTGAAACACAATATGAAAACACCACTTATACTTCCGCGACCGTTGATGCCGATGACGGTTCCTATAGTATTGTGCAGGATGTAACCAGCATCTTGCCTCGGAACGAACTGAAGGAAATTGTTGGCGGCATTGTTGAATCATTCTCCAATGACAGCATTACAGACAGTTTTAATGAAAACTTCGATGCGCAGGTGAATGTGGACTGCACTTATGAAGATTATCTGAAAATTGACTATCTGGGCAACGGCTGGCCGTATTCCATTGTGAGGCAGAAGTCTACAATGATCGGAAACCGTGGCAAGGTCAAGCAAACCGTCATATCAATCGATTCCTATTATTTCGCACAATAAATGATGTTTCTACCATGAAAAGAATCTTATTTTGCATCTTAATCGTATGTGCGGTATGTTGTGTCTCGTTCGCAAAAGATCCTCTTGGAAAAGTGTCCGTGACCATGACCGATGGCAGCGTTATCAATGGATATTGCGAAAATCTGTTCAAACACGAACGACCGGTAATCAAGGTCTCGCCCGGACCGGATGGTAAAAAATCCGTGAAATACAAGGCAACAGATATCCGGGAGTTGAAATATGAAATTCCTAACGATACCGTGGTTGAATATTGGTATCCTGTGATGTATTTTCATAATCGCACACTGCTGATGACAAAAGTGCGTGAGTGCAACACTGTAACCCTGTGGACAGCATGTATCGGCGGTCAGGAATTACTGGGCCCGCAGGGAATGAGATGGACTGAGAGAATAAAGAACTGCATTTCGTTTGGTCCAGATATGGCCGACGGAATGGCATGGGACTTTCCTCATATCATTCATGGCCGGTGCAAACAGCTTCCCGGTTATGGTGATTTCGTAAGCCGGTACAAGAAATCACATAAGGAGATCAAAGACTGGACCGAATTTGAGCCACTGATGCAAATGTGTGCCGCATACGTGCATTCTATAAAGTAATGCCAACGCTTTGAAATTGACCCCTTGACGCATTCATAAGGAAGTTGTAACGTTGCGTATGGCGGCACTCTATAAGATATTGATTTTGTGTGTTGGCTTTGCTCTCTCCTGTAATCTGCGGGCGCAAAGCCTGTGATCTTTGTGCCATCGGAAAGGAGGCAAGCGATGAAGTAGATCGATAAAAGAAACAATGCTAAAAAACTAAACCCCGAGGTTTGTCCGAAGACAGGGACACTCGGGGGATTTCGTTGCAAAGTTAGAAATAATTTCGTAATTTTGCAAATTTCAATACGTTAAAAATTACGAAGTGAAATATTCTGAGTATGAGAAGGCGTTTTCTCCGGCACGCCTAAACAAATATTTAGTTGCCTGCGGCGGTAATACAGCCAAAGCACTTACCCTTTATAGACATAACGTGAAGTTGTGCCAAAAGTTTTATGGTATCCTGAATATCTTTGAGGTCGTGCTTCGTAATGCAATAAACGCTCATTATCAGAGCGTATTCAATGATACAGAATGGGTAGAGACTCAGATGCAGCCCGGAGGCATGATTGAAAACGCGCCGCAGAAAAATGAGGTACTTCGGATAATCGCTACGCTTAGGCAAAACGGGCGATATACAAACGACCGTGTTGTTTCCTCGGTCTCTTTCGGCTTTTGGACACATTTGTTTACACGACAGCCATTTAGACTTGGTGGTCAGAACTTATTGCGTATATTCCCAAATCGAACCGCCGGATTAGGGCAAAGAGCGGTGTTCAACGAGCTTCAGGAGATTAAGACATTCCGTAACCGCATAGCCCACCATGAGGCTATCTGTTTTGATGATAACGGCAACATTGACATGGGAAGAACACAAAGCAAATATGCGCTTATCCTAAAATACATAGACTTTCTCGGCTATCAGAGCAGCCATTTATTCTACGGCATAGACATATTGCCTGATTCGATCATTGCAAAAATTGAGGCGTTGAAATGATCCGTGAGGCTGCAAGTGCCGCCGACGCCTCCGAATGTGAGGATATTTAAGAAAATTCTTCGTTCCACGCTGATTTTTATACTCCGATGGGACATTTGTCACATCGAATGTCGATTATTCGTTGTAACTTTGCTTAATTACAGATAATAGACTATTAGAGTGAACTATGTCCGATTCTCTCCGATATAAGATAGTGCTGTGGATGGTGTGGGTACAGATTGTGCTCCTGCCTATTATCATAGTGATGATAAACGTGACAAATTATGGTGTGATATGGCGATGGAATCTTATAAACAATCTTATGGCTGGAGGTTATATATTGGGGCTGCTTGCCCTTCCTATCAGCCGAGGACTTGAAAAGCCGGGATTACTGAAATGGTGGCTGAGAATAGATTTCTGGTTCTCTCTCATTCCAGCTGTCATTGCATTGCCATTGCTATTTTACTGTGGCCGACATTTTATTGTGGCCGAAGATGGCGATTATGTGCTTTATGAGGAAAGAGGGATTATGATGGCCGCCCCGCATTACTGGTTAGGCAAAAAAGAGGGGTTGCTTATTCGCAAACTGCCACAAGGTATCAGGCAATATGATTATGGAAATAAGTTAATCGAATGTTTCAAGGTTGATCCGCAAAAAGGCTGTCTTTATGGTCTGGAGCGCGGGGCATCGCCCGCTGCATGGGTGTTGCCGATTGATTCAGCCAAATATCATAGTCATGCCAAAGAAATAACAGCACTAATAGACAGTTTATATCAATTACAGCCTCTACTATCACAAGAATCTTACGGTACTTTCGTTTATCCTGACAATTTCGCGGAAATTAATTACGAAGGAGGAGAAATAAGTTACACGGATTCCATTAGTTATGATATTGATTTTTCTGAAAGCGATAGTCTGAGGATTATTATTTACGATGGCAAATTCCCTCATCTGTCAATTCCTAAAAATGCTACTGGTAATTTTTCTCCCAATGAAGTCAAAACTTTCATAGAGAAACTGAAAGGAGGCAAACAATGAAACATCAGATATTTCTAACAATAATGCTCGCGCTGGCAACTCTCGTATGCAGTGGGCAGTCATTTCTGTCAAAATATCCGAAACTTACCAAGAAGAACCTTAGTGAGTTTTTCGAGGATTGGCAAGCCTATTCTGATTCAGTAGCAGGCACGGTAAATTGTCATTCAGATATCTGCAATGCTGTAAATGCAGAATTTGATTCGTGTTTTCATGTTATCAGAGAATTGCAAAGCTGCGTTTCTCACTATGTAAAGAAGTCGAAAAGAAAAGAATTCGGAATTATTCCTCAATATATTCAGGTTGAATACTATCCTATTTCACCGACACCCAACGACACGCTATTCTTCTCTTGGGGATATTCAGAATTGCATCTTGATAAAATGGTTGAATACACCATAACACCTCGGTTGCGACCTAACGAGTTATACCTTACATCGAATATAGATGACCGCCTAATGGAATTTTTAGCAG
>OGSD01002372.1_pt1 | contig 15952 bp, 9 predicted proteins | sample 1553571 | NCBI WGS metagenome assembly OGSD01 (sample SAMEA2580072, study PRJEB22360) | human gut metagenome | biome: human gut; feature: human-associated habitat; material: faeces | place: Denmark | collected 2008/2010 | reverse complement strand
GGTAATCCACCTAGGAGAGCGTCGCTGGTCATACTGTTAGGTGTGAACAGTAACTTCAAAAATATTTGTGGAAAATTCAAAAGTGCTATTGCATAAAAGTTTTCATTATGGCATAATATATTACAGAATTGCGGCGGACGTCTGCGGACTATGCCTAAGGGAGTTGGATGCGTCCGGCTTCCTTTTTATTTTATAGAAAAAAAATATACATATAGGTTTTGATTGTGTGTATATTTACTAAAAAAGAAGTTCAAGAGTTGTTAGTATCATCGAGCAATCTTAAATGATAGTCTAATAAGCTGGTATTTATAAGGATTCGAGCATTTGCTCGAAACCTTTTTTTTAGTTTACGCGACATAGGTGCGTACTACCGGGGGAAGTCACTAACATACCCAAATAGAGGGAAATGTATAGCTTTACAGCAAGGGTTGAAAAACGAACAATTGTTTGCTAGAATAAAAGGAGTTAGGAAATAAAAGTATATCAGATTTAGTAATTTAAGTATTCATTTAATTTATTGTAATTAGGGAAAATCCAATATCAATCGATTGATAGAAAGAGTGATTTTATATGAACATATGGCTAAAGTTAAGGAAAACAGCTGCAATTGCACTATGTGAGTTACTTGCAATTGCTACAATTTTTACAGGCTGTGCCTCCACTGATTTATCCGGCACTGAAGGTGCCGGGCATGCCGCAGGAGCTGAAGTGGCAGGTGAGGATTCTTCCGGTGCTTTAGGCAGCAAGGATAACGCAGATGGTGCACAGAGTGGAAGTGACCCGGCGGAAGCTGATTCAGGTGCTAATGGTACAGGACAGGCGGATTCAGGAAAGCCGCAGGATGATCTGGTAAATAACAATTCCTACGTTTCCCTCGATGAGATTCCTGCATATGATGGCAAGGCATACGTGGCCGTCAACAATAATGAGCCTTTTTTTACGGACAGCGATATGACTACCACTGCTTTTGAAAATTACAGTGATTTGGATTCACTTGGCAGATGCGGCGTGGCTTATGCCAATATCTGCAAGGATATCATGCCGACTGGGGAGCGTGGCAAGATAGGCATGATAAAGCCATCAGGCTGGCATACGGTGAAGTATGATGTGATAAAGGACAGGTATTTATATAATCGCTGTCATCTTATTGGCTATCAGCTTGCCGGGGAGAATGCCAATCCGAAGAATCTTATTACCGGTACGAGATACCTGAATGTGGAGGGCATGCTTCCGTTTGAGAATCTGGTAGCGGATTATGTAAACAATACAGGAAATCATGTGCTTTACAGAGTGACTCCGATGTTCTCTGGCAGCAATCTTGTTGCAAATGGTGTTCTCATAGAGGCAAAGTCGGTTGAGGACAACGGTGGCGGCATACTTTTTAATGTCTATTGCTATAATGTGCAGCCCGGAGTCGGAATAAACTATGAGAATGGTGACAGCTGGCTGGATGGCACCACTCCGCAGCAGAGCGCTCAGACGGATACACCGCAGAATGAAGGCTCGCAGAGCAGCGCTGAAAGCGGGGCAGGAGCTTCGGCGGGAGATAGCGGCTCTTCAAGCAGTACAACAGGAAGTGCATCATCAGGCTCAGACAGCTCAGCAGCAGAAAATAGCGCTGCAGATTCCTCAAACAGCGAGACAATGGTTCATATCACTGCAACCGGCAAGAAATATCACTGTGCGGGCTGTCGGACCTTGAAAAAGAGTGACACAGAGGTAACGCTTGATGAAGCAAAATCCATGGGCCTGTCTCCGTGCGGCATCTGCAATCCACCACAGTAGATGTGCATTAGCATTTGCAATCCGCCACAGTATATGTGCATTAGCATTTGTAATTCACCGCAGTATATGTGCATTAGCATTTGCAATTCACAGCAGTAGAGGCACATTAGCATCTGAAATTTTCCACAGTAGACGAACATTAGCATTTGTAACCTTTCACAGCAGATGTACGTTATTTCAGCAGTGCACAAGGTTTATTGAAGTAACTTGAAAGTAACTCGGTATATGAAAATACTGTCACAGAGTAAGGGCTGCAAGCCACGGCACCGCCGGGGCGCACGCATATGCATTTGATTGAGCGAATAGCGAAGCCGCTTAGATACTGTAGGATTATGCACATGAAGCACAGAAATGACTTGCCATGGAGGGCAAGTCAAGGAGAACCGCGCCACGGAAGGCGCGGTTCGACGGTTTCGTCAAGCATAGAAGCGCAAAAAGCATAATCCGTACAGTATCTTAGCGGCAAAGCGTAGCGAAAGCAAAGCATATGCGTGCGCCCTGGCGGTGCCGTGGCTTGCAGCCCGTATAATTGCCATAAACCCTTGACGATTGCAAAACCGAAAAGTATAATAGAATAGCTAATGAATTCAATATTTTAATATAGATGGAGGAAACCAAATGGCACTGAGCAAAAAGCCGGTCAACGGCATGAAGGATATATTACCTGCAGAGATGGAAATCCGTGATTATGTGACAAGTGTGATCAAGGATACATACAGAAGCTTCGGATTTACACCGATAGAGACACCATGCATGGAGAATATAGCAAATCTCACAAGCAAGCAGGGCGGAGAAAATGAGAAGCTGATCTTCAAGGTAATGAAGAGAGGCGAGAAGCTGAATCTGGAGACAGCAAAGGAAGAGTCGGATGTAGTAGACTTTGGAATGCGCTATGACCTTACAGTGCCACTTTCAAGATATTATTCAAACAATGCAAACAACCTGCCATCGCCGTTTAAGGCACTTCAGATGGGCAGTGTGTGGAGAGCAGACAGACCTCAGAGAGGCCGCTACAGACAGTTTACACAGTGTGATATAGATATACTCGGAGAGCCAAGCAATCTGGCAGAGATAGAGCTGATTACAGCAACCACTACCACAATCGGCAGACTCGGCTTCGAGAACTTTGAGATAAGAATCAACGAGAGAAGAATCCTAAAGGCAATGGCTGCTTACAGTGGTTTCGCTGAGGAGGACTACGACAGCGTATTTATCACACTCGATAAGATGGACAAGATAGGAGTGGAAGGCGTTGCAAGTGAGCTTGCACAGGATGGCTACCCACAGGAAAATATTGACAAATATCTTGATTTGTTCAAGCTTTTGGAGCAGACAAGGGATGTCACTGAGGGTGTAAATATACTTTCAGAAAAGCTCGGTGAATATTTAGACGAAGAAGTGGTTACAAATATGACAGAGATAGCTACTGCTGTCAATGCCACAAAGGGAGCAAAGTTTGAGCTCGTATTTGACCCTACACTTGTTCGTGGAATGAGCTACTACACAGGAACTATTTTTGAGATATCAATGCCTGAGCTTGGCGCAGCCTGTGGCGGTGGCGGACGATATGACAAGATGATTGGAAAGTTCACCGGAAATGATGTACCTGCCTGTGGTTTTTCAATCGGTTTTGAGAGAATTATCCTGCTTCTCATGGAGAGCGGCTTCAAGATTCCTGAGAGTCCAAAGAAGGTGGCTTATCTGGTTGAGAAGAAATATCCGGCAGACAAGCTTGTTGATGTCATGAACCAGGCAAAAGACGCAAGAGCAAACGGACAGCAGGTGCTTGTTGTGCGCATGAACAAGAACAAGAAATTCCAGAAGGAGCAGCTTATGAAAGAGGGCTACGAGGAGTTTGTTGAGTTCTTTAACAGATAGGAATCTGATAAGCAGCAGTTTAGCTGTGTAGCAGCGGTACCAAACAGTTATTAGAATAAATATATAGTAGAAATATAAGGAGTATAAAATGGCAGAATCAATGCAGGGCTTACATAGAAGCCATAGATGTACAGAGGTATCAAATGCCAATATCGGTGAGAAGGTCACCGTCATGGGCTGGGTACAGAAGAGAAGAAATTTAGGAAGTCTCATTTTCGTAGATTTAAGAGACAGAAGCGGAATACTTCAGATAGTATTCGGTGAGGAAAATGTAGGTGCAGAGGGCTTTGAAAAGGCAGGCACCTTAAGAAGTGAGTTCGTCATCGCAGTTGAGGGAACTGTCCAGAAGAGAACAGCCGCTGTCAATGAAAACTTAAAGACAGGTGATATCGAGGTTATCGCTACATCAATCAGAGTGCTTTCAGAGGCACAGACACCTCCATTCCAGATTGAGGAGAATTCAAAGACCAGCGAGGACATCAGACTTAAATACCGTTATCTGGATCTTCGCCGTCCTGATATCCAGAGAAATCTCATGCTCAGAAGCAATGTGCTTCGCGTGATGCGTGACTTTATGGCAAACGAGGGCTTTTTGGAGATAGAGACACCAATCCTTTGCAAGTCTACACCGGAGGGCGCTAGAGACTATCTCGTGCCAAGCCGTATACACCACGGACATTTTTATGCGCTTCCACAGTCACCACAGCTCTTTAAGCAGCTTCTGATGGCTTCAGGCTATGACAGATATTTCCAGATTGCACGATGCTTCCGTGATGAGGATCTGCGTGCAGACAGACAGCCTGAGTTTACACAGGCAGATATGGAGCTTTCATTTGTAGATATCGATGATGTAATCGAGGTAAATGAGAGACTGTTAAAGCACCTTTTTAAAGAGGTCATAAATGTGGATGTTGAGATTCCGTTTAAGCGTATGCCTTGGCAGGAGGCTATGGACAGATTTGGTTCTGACAAGCCTGATACACGCTTTGGTATGGAGCTTTGCGATGTTTCGGAAGTGGTAAAGGACTGTGGCTTTGGAGTGTTCACAGGAGCTCTTGAAAACGGTGGCTCTGTCCGCGGTATCAATGTAGAGGGACAGGCAAAGATGCCTCGTAAGAAGATTGACAAGCTTGTAGAGCACGCAAAGGGCTGTGGAGCAAAGGGACTTGCTTATCTGTGCATCAATGAGGATGGTACATACAAGTCATCATTTGCCAAGTTTATGACAGAAGCTGAGCTTGATGCACTTGTTGCAAAGATGAACGGAAAGCCGGGAGATTTACTCCTTTTCGCAGCAGACAAGAATAAAATCGTATGGAATGTACTTGGAGCGCTTCGTCTCATGCTCGGAGCTGAGCTTGGCCTGATTGATGAGAACAAGTACAATTTCCTCTGGGTAACAGAGTTCCCACTCCTTGAGTGGTCTGATGAGGAAAACAGATTTATGGCAATGCATCATCCATTCACTATGCCTATGGAGGAGGATTGGGACAAGATAGACTCAGATCCGGGCGCAGTTCGTGCAAAGGCATATGATATCGTACTCAATGGTACAGAGCTCGGTGGAGGTTCAGTGCGTATCCATCAGGATGACATCCAGGAGAAGATGTTTGAGGTGCTTGGCTTCACAAAGGAGCGTGCACATGAGCAGTTTGGATTCCTGCTTGATGCATTCTCATATGGTGTACCGCCACACGCAGGACTTGCCTTCGGTGTTGACCGTATCTGCATGCATATGCTGCATACAGACAATATCAAGGAGGTTATTGCATTCCCTAAGGTAAAGGACGCTTCGGACCTCATGTCAGAGGCACCCGGAACTGTAGATCCAAAGCAGCTTGAGGAGCTTGGAATAGCTGTAGCTGCAGAGGAAGATGAGGAATAACACTATAATATGAATTTGAAAAAAAATATTTTCAATGCGATTACCATAATACTGCTCGCCGCACTTATTGCGGGGGCAGTATTGCTTAATAACAGGATAAAAAAAATCGAGACACAGATGTCATACACCTCAGACAACACATCGGTGATACTTTCCGATGTGCAGACCATGCAGGATAATATCAAGTCCACCCTTGAGGAGGAGGCCAGCCTCATAACAGACTGGGACATTTCCTTAAAAAGCGCAGACTTTACCGATATGACATACACAGTCTCTGTCTCGGTGGTGCCAAAGGAGTACACAGAGGATACAAAAACCAGTATATTTTTCGGTACAAACGAGATACCGCTCGAGCTAAACGGCATCAAGTATACGGGAGAGGCCACACTTCCGCTGTCTGAGGACTATGCAGGCAATGTGACATTTCTGTTTGTTGACGGAAATAAGAGAAGCACAGAGGTGCTCGATGAGTTTGAAGGTGTGACATCAGTGTTCAAAAATGTAGCATCAGGCATACTTTCCGATAAACCAACCTTTGACAATGGCAGCATAAAGCTTGGCACAGATGTAGATGTAGCGGTCATGGGAAATGATTACTTTGACTTTAACAGTGTGCAGCTCGTGGTCGCAAGCTCAGATATAGAGCTAAAGACATACGATATCAGACAGCTGTTGGCAGAAAACGGCACAGACAGTGCAGACACTGACTCCATCACATCCGCCTTAAGCAGGAAGGATGATGCCAAAAAAGATGGCTCAAAGGATAACACGGAAAATGATACCTCTGATGCCTCAAAAGAGGACGACGGTAAGCTCCATAGCCTCGAAGGCACAGTCAAAATCGAAGACTTAATCCCTGTCACAGCTGCAAGCAATATCAAAATATATGTCAAAGCAGTATCGGCACAGGGCTACACCTTCACATATGACCTGTTCGATGGTACCGTAAATCAGGACATCACAGACTTTGAAACCACAGCCGACATATCCGGCGGCGACTACACAGTAACCGACCCGTCCGGCAGAAAATACGAGCCGTAAAAATGTGATATAAGTGTAATTATTTAAAATCAGTTTTTCTTGTGTTTTCAAGGCGGCTCAGAATATTTATTTATAAACAATATATAACTACTAAATAAGCTCGTTTCGCATCTGAGAAATGAGCTTTAAATTTAAAAAGTAAAAAGTGCCGGACAAAATTTCACGTCAGTGAAATAAGTCCGGCACTGCCAGAACGCAAAGGTAGCAAAGCGCCTCGCTTGTAAACCTGAATTAGCCGGAGAGCATACAGTGTGTTCCGAAGAAAAATGTGAACTGCCGCGGAGTTCCATAAAGTAAAAAAGAAAGAGAATGTAAATAAAACCGTAATCTGACCGGACAAACAACCGCGGCTGACTTCACATTTTTCTGAGGAATATACTGTGTGCTATGCCGGCAGCCTCACAACCTAAAAAGCGAGGCGCCCACCACACCTATCATATGATGAGCTGTGCTCACCCTTCTTTTTTGCTGAGCGGCAGCGTAAATATAAACTCAGTTCCCACACCCTCAGTGCTTATCACATTTATATTTTCACCATGTGCCTGCACGATTTCTTTAACTATAGACAGGCCAAGTCCCGTACCGCGCTTATCCTTTCCACGGGATAAATCACTCTTGTAGAAGCGCTCCCAGATCTTTGAAAGGCTGTCCTTTGGTATACCGATACCGTGATCCTTTACTGATATAAACACCTTTTCATTTCTGATACTTGTCTCAATCTTGATGCTCGAATCATTATTTGAAAACTTCACAGCGTTGTCTATCAGGTTGTAAAGAATCTGCTGGATTTTGACCATATCACCGCGCACGAAAAGCTCCTTTCCGGTGAGCAGCAGGTCAAAGCTTAAGCCTTTTTCACTGCATTTACCCTCGAAGGTAAGGATTGTCGTGCGGATCATTGTATTGATGTCAAAATCAGCAATATCCAGGTGTATGCCGTGATGACCGAACTGGTTCAGATCGATAAGACTCTTGGTGAGCTTGTTAAGCCTCTCGGTCTCAAAAAGTATGATATTTAAATATTTATCCTGCATCTCAACAGGGATGGTTCCGTCCAGCATAGCTTCCACGTAGCCCTTTATCGAGGTAAGAGGGGAGCGGAAGTCATGTGACACGTTGGAAACAAACTTGCGCTGATCCTCCTCAAGCGTATCAAGCTCCGTTGCCATGTAGTTGAGTGTGTTTGCCAGATAGCCGATTTCGTCATTGGAATGTACATCAATCTGGGCGGTGAAATCACCCTTTGCATACTTCTTTGCAGTCTTTGTGATTCGTGTGATTGGCTGGTAAATAGAGCGGCTCAGCATGACAAGCAGAATAAATGCCACTACAAAAATGAGCGCTACAGTGTAAAAGGAGATATTCATAAAACCGTTTACACCTGCCGTGATATGGCTCATTGTCTTGTGAATGACTATGTAGCCTATATTCTGGTACGAGACATTTACCGGGGAAAATACGGACAGCATCTTATGCTTGAAGGAGCCGTAAAAATCTCCAATCATATAGTTGTCGCTGCCAAAATCGGTGACATCAAAGCCATTTATCACTACAGGCTTAGAACTGTCATTTTGGATATCAATGCCTATTGACGGATCCTCTGAGTCCATGAGCAGCTCACCGTCAGGGCTGACCACCCATACCTCGGCATCCATATAGTCGGCTACAATTTTCATGTGATTCTGGAAATCACTTAGCGACATGGATGAGCCAAAGTATTCATTGGCGTAATCACCTGCAATGATGGAGGCCTCCCTGTAGAGATTGGAAGCCTCCTGCTTTTCGATATAGTCTGTGGTGAGATGCTGTGTAAAGGTGCATATAATGAAAAAAGCGATGACACCGTAAATCAGATAGCTGATTAACAGCTTAGTGTAGATGGTGTGCTTCATTATTATTTTACCTCAAACTTGTATCCGATACCCCAGACAGTTGCGATGCGCCAGGTTGGCTTGTCCTTGATTTTCTCACGGAGACGCTTTACATGCACATCGACAGTGCGGGTGTCGCCGACATATTCATAGCCCCATATGTTGTCCAGAAGCTGCTCCCTTGTAAACACCTGATTTGGAGATGAGGCAAGAAAATATAAAAGCTCAAGCTCCTTTGGCGGCATATCAATCTGCTGTCCGTCATAAGTGACAGAGTAGTTGGACAGATTTACAATAAGCCCCGGGTACTCCACACACTTGATATCTACGGAAGCATAGGCCTCCGGCTTTGCAGGCTGGAAGCGTCTGAGCACGGCCTTGACTCTTGCCACAAGCTCCTTTGAGTCAAAGGGCTTGAGTATATAGTCATCGGCGCCAAGCTCCAGGCCTAAAACCTTGTCAAATACCTCGCCCTTTGCGGAGAGCATGATAATCGGCACATCGGACTTTGCACGTATCTCACGGCATACCTGATAGCCGTCTATGCCCGGAAGCATGAGGTCCAAAAGAAGCATGTTTGGCTTGTAGTGCTCAAATGCGATAAGCGCCTGCTCACCGTCATTTACGATTTTGGTGTCATAGCATTCCTTGGTCAGATATAGAGATATAAGCTCTGCTATATTGTTGTCGTCGTCTACTATCAGTATTTTCTGTTTAACAGCCATTTCGAATCTCCTTCTTAAAAATTATTTATATTCCGTAAAAAGTAAATTGTCGTTATTTAAAGGTTGCGATGGTTACTCCGGCATCGCCCTCACCAAACTCACCGAGATGGTATTCCGCAATAGTTTTTGTCCTCTTCAAAAGTCCATGCACAGCCTTTCGCAGTGCACCGGTGCCTTTTCCGTGGACAATGCGCACTGATGAAAGATGAGCGATATATGCGTCGTCTAAGTATTTATCCAAGAGAGCAAGCGCCTCATCCGTAGTCTTTCCTATCAGGTTGATTTCTGATGAAACTGACATTGACTTGCTCATCTTTATCTTGCTTCCGCTGCCGCCGTACTTCTTGGCAGGAGAGATATCGTCGTTTAAGAGCACGAGGTCATTAATATTAACCAGCGAGCGCAGTATACCCATCTGCACATACAAATCGCCCTTGGCGTTTGGCAGAGTGTGGACAGTTCCCTTCAGATTGAGGGAGAGCACAAGCACAGAATCACCGATGCGCAGCTTCTTAGGCGCCTTGTGATTTGCCTTGGCAGTGTTTTTCTTGATGTCTGACAGCTTCTTTTCCTTGTCATTCATCTTGTCTCGAAGGGCGGAGCGCTCCTTTTCCATCTGGCTCATAGGAGCCTGTCCCTGTCCGTATTTGTTGAAATTGCGGATGGTTTTGTCGGCGAGCTCTTTTGCATCCTGCAGTATCTTGTAGGCTTCCTCATTTGCCTCGCGTAAAATCTTGTCTTTGCTCTTGTCTATACGCTCATTTTTCTCTTCGAGCTGTTTCTTGAGCTTTTCAATCTCGGCCTTGTAGCTGTTGATTTCAAGCTGTTCCTTTTCGATAGTTTGTCGCTGTGACTCGAGGCTTGCAATCAGATCCTCAAAATCAAGGTCGTTATCATTAATTCTGCTTTTTGCATCCTCGATGATGTTTTCGTCCAGACCAAGCTTTGATGAGATTGCAAATGCGTTACTCTTTCCAGGAATACCGATTAACAGGCGGTAGGTAGGGCTTAAAGTCTCCACATTGAACTCGCAGCAGGCGTTTTCCACACCGTCTGTGGAAAGCGCATACACCTTCAGCTCACTGTAGTGTGTGGTGGCCATGGTGATGGCACCATACTGGTGCAGTCTGTTTAAAATTGAGATGGCAAGTGCCGCACCCTCTGTCGGGTCGGTTCCCGAGCAGAGCTCATCGAACAGGCAAAGGCTTCTGTCGTCAGCTTTTTCAAGGATTTTTACGATATTGGTCATGTGAGACGAGAAGGTACTGAGACTTTGCTCAATACTCTGCTCATCGCCTATATCCGCAAAGACATCCTCAAAGATGGCGAGCTTTGACCTGTCAGCCGCAGGAATGTGAAGACCTGCCTGACCCATGAGAGTCAAAAGTCCGACAGTCTTTAGTGAAACCGTTTTACCGCCGGTGTTTGGTCCGGTGATGATGAGCTGCTTATAGTCCTCGCCGAGCCGTACATCTATAGGGACAACCTTTTTAGCATCCAAAAGTGGATGACGGCCCTTTCTGATATTGATATGCCCCTCGGTGTTGAACTCAGGTGCCACACCGTTATATGATTTAGCCAGATTTGCCTTTGCAAAAATGAAGTCAAGCTCTGAAAGAATCTCATAGTCCTGCTCCAAAGCAGCCGCATTCATGGCAACCTTGTCGCTGAGCGCTGCAAGGATTTTTTCAATCTCCTCCTGCTCCTTTATGAAAAGCTCCTTGAGCTCATTATTCAAATTGACGACAGCCATCGGCTCGATAAAAAGGGTAGAGCCGGTAGATGACTGGTCGTGCATCATGCCGGGGACATTGCCCTTTGCCTCAGCCTTTACAGGCAGACAATATCTGCCGTCGCGCATGGTCACAACCGCATCCTGCAGATATGTCCTCGTTGTGCTGTTGTTCATGAGCTTGGTGAGCTGCGCATGGATTCTGTCGTTCATGCCGCGTATGCTCTTTCTTATCTTAAAAAGATCAGGACTCGCATCATCGGCAATCTCTTCCTCAGATAAAATGCACCTCTTAATCTCATCGCAGAGCGCAGAAACCGGTTCAATCCCTGCAAACAGACCTGAGAGAGAATCCTGCTTCTCATTGTCCATGCCGCTTCTGCCATAAGCCTTCACGCGCTTTGCAACCTCCAAAAGACTGCAGATGCGAAGAAGCTCGGTCGTATTCAGTGCACCACCGATATCAAGCCTCTTTAGGGAAGCATGTACATTGTGTATGCCAACGAAGGACACTCCGCTGTCCTTATACAGGCGGCTTAGTGCATCGGCAGTGGTGGTCTGCAGATGTCTGATTTCGTATAAATCGGTGATAGGCTCAAGCGAAAGACACCGCTTCTTTGTCTCATCACATGCTGCGTAACTGCTTAGCATGGTGAGGATTTTGTTATATTCCAATGTTTTGTAAACTTTTTTATTCATTTCTATATCCTTATATTTCGGTAGTTGAATATTAAATTCATATTTACTGTATAGCTTATCATATTATAGCTGAAAATCTTCAAAAAAACCATAATAAATATGTATTAAATGATAATTACAAGATGATAACATAAAGTTTAATACATAACAAACCAGTTTGTTAAACGAGCCAAAAAATAAATGCATAATCCATACAGAATCTTAGTCACGCAGCGTAGCACCGTTGGGAGCAGTGCAGCAGTCCGGCGGGTACATTCCGCAAGCCCGTACTCAAAGCCCATACTCAAAGAAAAAATATGGTTGCAACGCAATATAATTCAGAATATAATGTAAGATAGTAACTAAAGACATCTAATCAGGGTGACAATATGGAGCAATTTATCAGAGAAAAGATAAAGGATAAACCGCTGAATAAAAAAAGACTTGCAAAAAAAGCAGGCACAGCAGCACTCTGCGGAGTGGCATTTGCAGTGGCTGCAAGCATTGTTTTTGCTATATTTCTGCCAGTTATCAACAGACAATCAAAAAAAGCTTCAGATGGAAAAAATAATAATGATGTGCAGACAGCCACACAGCAGTCAGGCATAGATGACAGCAGTGATGCATATAGTGAAAATGGTACACAAAGCACAGAGTCCGGCACTTCTTCGGAGCCGTCTTCGCAGACCTATCAGCCTACACTCGCAGATTATCAGGCGGTGCAGAACCAGCTTTACAGAGTGGGAGCCACAGCTACAAAATTTGTAGTAGGAGTCACGGGTGTGACAGATGCCACTGATATTTTCAACAATTCCTATGAGACCGAGGGTCAGGGAGTGGGAGTGATACTGATGGACAATGGAAAGCAGCTAATCATTCTGACCGAGAAAAATGTAGTGGATAAGGCGGATAAGCTTAGTGTAACCTTTGTAAACGACATGGTGGCTGATGCTGCGCTGGTCAAGTATGACAGCAATACAGGTATAGCAATCATTTCCGTGGATAAGTCACTTCTGGACGACGCCACAACAGGGGCTATAGCGGTTGCGGAGCTTGGTAATTCAAATATTGTTTCAAGAGGAGCATCTGTCATTGCGCTTGAGGCAAACTATGCCATTCTCACAGGTCTTGTAACGTCAACAACCAACGAGCTGTCGGCGCAGGACAACAATTACTCGGTGCTCACCACAGATATCGCAAGCAACAAGTTGCAGAGCGGTATACTGATTAATACAGATGGTCAGGTCATAGGGCTTTCGCTGCAGGATTTCAATCCGGCGGAGGAAAACAATACGCTCACAGCTGTCAGCATAAGCGACCTGTCACCTGTCATTGAAAAGCTTGAGAGCGGCGCAGATGTGCCGTACATAGGCATCACCTGTACTACAGTTACAGAAAAAATAGCAAACAGATATAACATCCCAAAGGGTGTTTATATAAAGCAGGTTACCATGGATTCACCGGCATTTGTCTCGGGGCTTCAAAGCGGAGATGTGATAGTTGCGGTAAACAATACAGATGTGTCGAATGTGTCCGCGTACAACACACAGCTTATGCTGCAAAAGCCTGAGGATACCTGCAATCTGAAAGTAAAGAGAAAAGGAAGCAACGGCTACACGGAGATTACCTGTCAGGTGAAAATCGGAGTGATGAATTAGCCGAAATTAGGAGGATATATGAAGTATATTTCAACTCTCCGCGAGGGAGAGAGAATCAATGAGATTTTTTTATGCAAGAGCAAGCAGACAGCCATGACCAAAAGCGGAAAGCCTTATGACAATGTTATCCTGCAGGATAAGACAGGCACGCTGGATGCCAAGATATGGGATGTTGGCTCAGTAGGCATTGAGGAATTTGATGCAATGGATTACATAGCCATAACCGGTGATATCACAAGCTTTCAGGGCAATTTGCAGTGTTCCATAAAGCGTGCGAGAAAGGTAAACGAGGGAGAATATGACCCTGCGGATTATCTGCCGGTCAGCGATAAGGATGTCGAGGTCATGTATAAGGAACTCATGGGCTTTATCGGCTCTGTAAAGAATCAGTACCTGTCACAGCTCTTACATAGCTTTTTTGACAATAAGGAGTTTGAGCGCCGTTTCAAGTTCCATTCAGCCGCAAAGAGCGTGCACCACGGCTTTGTAGGAGGTCTTTTGGAGCATACGCTCGGTGTGACGAAGAACTGTGATTATTTTGCAAAAATGTATCCGGTTTTAAACCGTGACCTGCTTCTTACGGCAGCTATTTTCCATGATATCGGAAAATTAAAGGAGCTTTCTACTTTCCCGGAGAATGACTATACAGACGCTGGTCAGCTCCTCGGACATATCATGATTGGTGCAGAGTGGGTAGGCGATGCGATTAAGAGCATCGACGGCTTCCCGGTAGTGCTCGCAAACGAGCTGAAGCACTGCATACTTGCCCACCACGGTGAGCTTGAGTTTGGCTCTCCGAAAAAGCCGGCACTTGTCGAGGCACTGGCACTTAGCTTTGCAGACAACATAGATGCCAAGATGGAGACATTCAGGGAGCTGCTTGTAAATGTGCCTGAAAACGATACAAAGTGGCAGGGTTACAACAGATTTATGGAGACAAATTTCCGCAGAACAAGTGTGTAAAAAGCGGACAATATTAAATATAGCTACGGTGTGATTTTTGGTGTGAAAGCTTGCGCCGGATACAAACATTATAAAGAGTAATTATATATAAAATAAAGAAGAGAAAAGCATGAAAAAAAATGACATATTTGAACTTGAAATAACAGATATGGGAACAGATGGCGAAGGTATCGGACATTATGATGGCATGACCTTTTTCGTAAAGGATGCACTGATTGGTGACGTCATAACAGCCCGCGCAACAAAATTAAAGAAAAACTATGGCTACGCAAGAGTGGAAGAGATTAAGACCCCTTCCACTTTTCGCGTTGAGCCGCAATGTGAGCTGCACAAGAGATGTGGCGGCTGCCAGATACAGGCGCTCTCCTATGAAAAGCAGCTTGAATTTAAAAATAATAAGGTGCGCAACAATCTCATGCGTATAGGTGGATTTTCCGAGGCAAAGCTGGACAGTAAAATGCAGCCGCCTGTTGGCGCAGACAATCCATATCGCTACCGCAACAAGGCACAGTTTCCGGTGGGATATGACAGGGATGGCAATATAGTGACAGGCTTTTATGCATCGCGAAGCCACAATATCATCCCGGTCGAGGACTGCAGGCTTGGGGTGCCGCAAAACAAAGAGATACTGGATATCATAAAGGAATGGATGAATGAGTGCGGCATCACACCGTATGACGAGAACACACACAAAGGGCTCGTGCGCCATGTGCTTATCAGATATGGTTTTACATCAAAGCAGATTATGGTGTGTCTTGTGATAAATGGGGACAGTCTTGAAGCAAAACTCCGAGCCGGGAATGCAGCAGATATACTGTGCGAAAGACTCTCAAAAATCGATGGAATGACTTCGATTTCCTACAATATCAACAAGGAAAACACAAATGTCATCCTCGGCAAAAAGACGGTCTGCATATGGGGCAGACCATATATTGAGGACACCATCCATCTGCTTTCTTACCCTGATTTCACACCACAGGGGACAGGCATCACATATCAGATTTCGCCACAGTCGTTCTATCAGGTAAACCCGAAGCAGACAGAAAAGCTCTACAGCACGGCACTTGCATTTGCAGGGCTCACAGGAAATGAAAATGTCTGGGATCTCTACTGTGGTATCGGTACCATATCGCTCTTTTTGTCACAGAAGGCAAAGCAGGTGTACGGAGTGGAAATAGTGCCTCAGGCAATCGAGGATGCCAAAAACAATGCGAAGCTCAATGGCATCACAAATGCACAGTTTTTCGTAGGAAAGGCTGAGGAGGTGCTGCCGCAGTTTTATGAAAATGCAAAGAAAACTGAGAAAATCACTGATGATACAGCATCCACCGGACGTACAGATATGCTTCGCCCGGATGTGATAGTCGTTGACCCGCCAAGAAAGGGCTGTGATGAGAAGTGCCTGGACACAATGCTTGCGATGTCACCGGAGAGGATTGTATATGTGAGCTGTGATTCGGCAACATTGGCAAGGGATTTGAAGATACTCTGTGAAGAGAAGTATGAACTCATGAAGTGGCAGGCATTTGATCAGTTTTCTCATACGACGCATGTAGAAAGTATTTGTCTCCTCGAGCGGGTGAGCAACTGAACCGGTTTAAAATAAATAGCCCAATTTCGTTTTTAGATAATATATTCAAAGGCGGACGTAATATTATGGATATGAGTGAGGCTTCTTCTTGTTTTGCTTATGAGTTTGAAGTGTTGGAAATTTATGTAAATTTATAGACATTTTC
>OGSD01002368.1_pt1 | contig 15966 bp, 14 predicted proteins | sample 1553571 | NCBI WGS metagenome assembly OGSD01 (sample SAMEA2580072, study PRJEB22360) | human gut metagenome | biome: human gut; feature: human-associated habitat; material: faeces | place: Denmark | collected 2008/2010 | reverse complement strand
GAAGCCTTCCTCTTTGTGGACGATGAGGCACCCGCCGGTCTTGAGGAAGGAAATGTTGCGAAGCGCCTCGACGACTTCGAAGGAGACGACGCTATCGGCGCAACCCTCATCGCACACCATGGTCGAAACGTTGTCGCCGAAGCGTACCACGGTCGTGACGGCCCCGCCGCGCTGAGCCATACCGTGGATTTCGGATATCTTGCAGTTCTTCCCTGCTGCCATGGCGACACGAGCGAGAAGATCGGCAGCGGTAATAGTGCCTTGGCCGCCGACACCGCACAAGAGAATGGTATAGACGTTGGAATCGTTCATGTTAGTTCCCCTCCCGCGGCACGATAGCACCGAAGTTGCAGTACTGACGACACTGATCGCATCCGATGCACAGGTCGGGATCGATCGAGGAGATGCCGGTTTCGGGATCAGAGGCGATGGCAGGACAGCCGATCGTCTTGCAGATGCCGCACCCCGTGCACTCATGAGTAACGACGTAGGACGATTTGGGGCCCTTATCAAGAAGGACGCAGGGTCCCTGGAACACGATGACATCAAGGGAGTCGGACGATGTCGCGCGCTTGAGTGCTGCACGAACGGCCTTAACGTCGAACGCATCGACTTGTTCAACGTGATCGACTCCCAAGGCGTTCAGGATAGCCACCATGTCGAGTTCACGGCTTTCGCGGTTCTGAAGGGTGACCCCGTTGAAAGGATTGCCCTGCTGACCGGTCATAGCAGTCGTGCGGTTGTCCAGGATGCAAATCGTGCCGACGCCCTTGTTGTAAACGGTGTTCATCAAAGACGACAAGCCGGAATGGGCGAAGGTGGAATCGCCGATGACGCCGACGACCGGAGCATGCTCCGTACCCTTGAGGGCCAGCTCGAATCCATGTGCCATCGAAACCGATGCCCCCATGTCAAGCGTCGAATCCATAGCAGCCAAAGGCGGCAAAGCACCGAGGGTATAGCATCCGATGTCGCCGGTCACGATGGCGCGCAAACGAGAAAGCTCCTTGAACACGACACGATGGGGGCAGCCCGGGCACAGGGCCGGAGGACGACCGGGGATATCGCGCTCTTCAGGACGATGCTCCGGCAAAGGACGCTCAAGGGATGCGAGAATTTCGGCAGGATGAACCTCTCCATCGACAGGGAGAGGCACGGTGAATTCGTCGAGCTCAACACCGCAGGCACGAACAGCATCGGAAAGATAGGGAGAGGCCTCTTCGACGACGTAGACCTTCTTCACGCTGCGAGCGAATTCCTTCAAGGATGCAGCGGGCAGCGGCCACGTAACACCAAGCTTGAACACATCGACGTCGGGGCACGCTTCCTTGACGTGTTGATAGACCGAGCCAGCGCAAATGATGCCGATGCTCTCGGCGTTGACGCCGCTTCGCTCGATGACGTTGTACGGGCATGTTTCGACCCATGCGCGAAGCTGCTCGATCCTATCGGCCAGCACCTTGCGCCTGGGCTTAGCGAACGCGGGCATCATGACCCACTTGGAAGCATCCTTTTCATAGGGACGCTTGGCGACTTGGGCACGCTGCCCCACCTCAACAGGCGTCTTCGTGTGGGAGATGCGGACGTTGGAGCGGATCATGAAGGGGGTGTCGAAGCGCTCGGACAGCTCGTAGGCATCTCGAGCGAACGCATGAGCCTCAGCCGAGTCGGATGGCTCGAGCATAGGGACCTGGGCGGCCATGGCGTAGTAACGCGAATCCTGCTCGTTTTGAGACGAGAACATCCCCGGATCATCGGCCGCCAGGATAAGAAGGCCACCGTTGACGCCGGTGTAGGCTGCGGTGAAAAGCGGATCGGCGCACACGTTCACGCCGACGTGCTTCATGGTGACCAAGGTGCGCGCGCCTGCGGCGCTTGCGCCGACTGCAACCTCAAGGGCGACCTTCTCGTTAGGGCACCATTCGGCGTATACGCCTTCTTTTTTCGCGAAAGACTCCATCGTTTCCGTGGAAGGCGTGCCCGGATAAGCGCAACCGATATGGCAACCCGCCTCCCAAGCGCCCTGTGCGATGGCCTCATTTCCTGACAGCAGCTCCATTAAGTACTCCTATTCAGCGTAACGAAGGATGAAGCATCCGATTTGAATGATGTCATGGTCGGTAAGCATGACGTGGTCCACGTTAACGTTGTTGACCCAAACGCCGTTGAAGGAGCCCATGTCGCGGAGCGACCAGCCGCCTTCGACGCGCTCCAACAGCGCATGTTCGCGTGAGACAGTCATGTCGTTAAGAAAGATGTCGCACTTTGGGGAACGTCCGATCGAGGCTTGATCGGCCTCAAGCTGATAGACAAGACCCTTCTGCTTGCCGTAGAGAACCGTAAGGGAAGAAACGGACGACGATGATGCGTTGGACTCGGTGCTATCCGGCTCTACTTCGACCACATGGAATTTTTCCGTAGCCCCCTGAAGGTGGTAACCGCAGGCAGGGCATGAAACGCGGTCATCATCCATCTCGCTTTTGCACACAGGACAAGATTTCATAGAGATCAGACCTCCTTATCACTCAAGAGTAGCGGTATTGGAATCGGTTTCGGCGTTAGGGCCGTAAATCAAGGGCGTCTTATTGACCACAGAACTCTGCGCAACCGTGATATCGCCATTGAATCCTCGCCAGAGACGGTCCCACCAAATGCCGATCCCCTCGATCACGTTAGGGGCGGCGCAGTATTCAGCGGCAACGACATCAGCGGTGGCAATGACCTCATTGTGCTGGTAGAACGTCACGGTTCCCACTTTCTGACCGGGAACGACATCGCCGGAAACCGAATCAAACTGGAATTCCTGGGAAACATTGCCCTCGAGGGCGAACACATCAACAGAGGCATTCGGATCGGAGAGCGTGGCCTTGAACGTCCGGTCGATCCAGCCCGAATGAGCAACATTGGCAACGACAGGAACCGACACGCTCTGCCCATCGACGTCGTAGGACGCCTTTTCACTCGAGTGAACAAGCGGATAGCTGACCGAATTGCCGTAGAACCATTCGTCGAGCGTCTTGGCGTCGGTGAAGCGCTGGGATTCCGAATTGGACCCTAAGACGATCGCGTAGAGAAGCTTCCCGTCGCGCTCGACCGCTCCCGCGAAGCACTCGCCGGCCTTCTCGGTGTATCCCGTCTTGATGCCGCATGCGCCTTCGAGTTCACCAAGCAGCACATCGGTTGATTCGAGCTTGATGTCGACGGACTTGTTAGCACGGGTGACCTGAATGGTCGTCTTCGGCGTCTTGACGATCTCGCGGAAGACATCGCTCTTCATGGCTTCGGCGCACATGGTGGCGACGTCGCGCGCAGATGAGTGCATGTCGGCATCGTAGTTGTCGAAGTCAAGGCCATGAGGATTCGCGAACAGGGAAGTGGTCATGCCGAGCTCAGCGGCCTTCTTGTTCATGGCGTATATGAAGACGTCGTACGAGGACTCGGGAACGTTCTGATCTCCCGACTCCTGGAGCTGGCGCTTGATGTCCTCGCCCATCGATTCCGCGATGCCCTGAGCGGCATCGTTGCCCGACGCGAGCATGAGGGCTTTCAGCGCCGTTTCAAGCGTCATCGTGTCGCCCGCCTTGAGCTGCGCAGACGATTCACCGATAGAAGCGGCGGTGTCGCTGATGGTGATCTGGGTATTCTGAGGATCCCCGTATTGCAGGGCAACAAGAGAGGTCATCACCTTCGTGACCGAAGCGATATGGCACTGGGCGTCCGCATCGCGCTCGAAGTAGACGGTGCCGTCCTCGGAGACGAGAATGGAACGCTCAGCGACGATGTTGGGACTATCCGAAGCGGTAAGTCCACGCTGCTCGACCGATAAGCCCGCGACGATATCGCTCGTGCGCACGTCCGCAAACGCAAGCGCTGGCGCGCAGATAAGCGCGCCAGACAGAGCGAAAGCAATGCAGATACCCGCGATCCTGTGAGTTCGGGCAAAAAAGAAAGTTTTAGTCGACGACATAGATATCTTCCGGCTTGCAGACGTCGAAGCCGGCAGCAGCAAGCTTCACGTCAAGCGACGGGTCGGCAACCTTGAGGACATCGACGGCGTAGTCGCCCGTTATGAAGCAGTGCGCATACTCGATGTTGATGTTGGACTCGTTGAGGTAATCCATGAGGTTGGCCAGTTCGCCCGGCTTGTTGGGCACCTTGATGGCAACGACGTCGATGAGACGCGCACGGTAGCCAGCGTCCTGGAGAACGGAGCATGCCTTTTCGGGAGTGTCGCAGAAGATGCGAAGAACACCGAAATCCGCCGTGTCCGCCAAGAACAACGCCTGCATGTTGATGCCGGCATCGGAAATGGTGCGGACGGCGCTTGCAAGGCGACCTTCCTCGTTTTCAAGAAAAACAGTGAGCTGAGAAATCATTAGTAGAGTCCTTCCCTCAAGTCGACGATGCGCTTAGCCTTGCCCTCGCTGCGCTCGAGCGTTTTCGGTTCAACGATCTTCACGTCGACGGCGATCTGGAGATTCTCCTTCAGGGCCTTCTGAAGATCCTTCTTGAGCTTCTCGAGGCGACGAATCTCGTCGAACGGGAATTCGGGAACCGTTTCGACGAGAAGCTCAACGTGATCGAGCGTGCCCTTCGTGGAGAGGATGAGCTGGTACTGCGGAGCAATCTCGGGGAACGCCACGATCTCCTCTTCGATCTGCGAGGGGAAGACGTTGACGCCGCGCAGGATCATCATGTCGTCAGTGCGACCCTGGATGCGATCCATGCGACGAGAGGTACGGCCACAGGCGCACTGGCCCGGGATGATGCGAGAGATGTCGCGCGTGCGGTAACGAACGAGCGGAGAGCAGTCCTTGCAGAGAGTCGTGAACACGACTTCACCCCATTCGCCGTCGGGAACAGGCTGAAGCGTTTTAGGATCGACGATCTCGATGATGAACTGGTCCTCGCAAACGTGAAGGCCGTGCTGCTCCGAGCACTCGCAGGCAACGCCCGGCCCCATGATCTCGGAAAGGCCGTAGATGTCGTAGACCTGGATGCCGAGCTTCTGCTCGATTTCCTTGCGCGTCGATTCGCTGCAGGGCTCGGCTCCGAGGATGCCGGCATGGATCGGGAAATCCTTTGCGGGGTCGTACCCCTCTTCGTAGGCGACCTCGGCGATATTGAGGGCATAGGAAGGAGTACAGCACAAGCAATCGACGCCGAATTCGTCCATCAAGCGAACCTGGCGCTTCGTGTTGCCGGTCGACATGGGGAGAACCGTGCAGCCGGCACGCTCACCGCCGTAGTGAGCTCCCAAGCCACCCGTGAACAGGCCGTAGCCGTAGGAAACCTGAAGGGTGGAATTGTTGTCGCAATCGGCTGCATAGAGCGCTCGAGCGAAGCAATCGCCCCAACGCTCGAGATCGGACTGGGTGTAGCCGACCACCGTAGCGGTGCCGGTGGTACCCGAGGAGCAATGGATACGCGAAACTTCGCTCTTGTCGACAGCGAACAGCCCGAAGGGATACGCATCGCGCATATCCTGCTTGACCGTGAAGGGGAAGCGAGCCAGATCGGAAAGAGAGGTGATGTCCTCCGGCTTCACGCCGGCCTTGTCGAACGATTCGCGGTAAAACGGGATTTTCTCGTATACGCGCTTGACGAGAGCCTTGAGACGTTCAAGCTGAAGTTCTTCCAGCTCTTGACGCGGCATGGTTTCGATCTCGGGTTGGTAATACACCTGCTCAATCCTTCCGGTCCTACGGCTCGGGTGGCGTTACTGCTTGGCCGTGCCTTTAACTATCACTTCGTTTTTCGGGTCGTACGACGATGAGAAGGTGTCCTCATGTAGTGTCTTCCCCTCGGAGTCCTTCACCGTGCGAACGATGGTGATGCTGCTCCCATCGACCCCGGTCGTTTCAACGTATTCGGTGCCTTCGGCAACGGTGTTGTCGGTGCGGTAGGTCGTCGAGAACTTCCGGCCACGGTATTCACCGTACTCCGTTGAAACCTGATAGTGGGGATCGACTCCCCACAGTGTAGCGGTTACCGAAGAGTTCGTGTACGTCATCACCAGCAAAACATCGGAGGACGTGTCGTTTTGCCAGGCGAGGTCCATGTCGGGATACGCAATCGCAGCGTCCCTCCCCTCGGGGTAACTGGAGATGCGAAGCGTGTGATTGTAGCGCTTGGTAACGGGGTATCCCGCATCGTAAACGCAATTGAATACCGTGGTGGCCACTTGGCAGATGCCGCCGCCGATCGCATCAGAATACTCTCCCCCGACGATAGCTCCCGCATCTTTGTAGCCGCGCTCCTTGGTGGCCTCGCCCGCAATGTCGTTGAACGACCACTCCCCGCCCGCGACGCACACGGAATCGTTGAGGTAGTCGGAGGCCACGTGGATGTTGTTGACGCGGGCGTCGTTACCCGAAGAATACTGCGTGGTGAACGACGAGATCTCCGTCACAAGACCGAAGCTCTTGGCCTCGTCGAAGGACATTGAGCTCGGAAGCTCGGAGGAACCGACCTCGTAGGTCGGGGCCTCGGTGCGTGAGGCTTCGACGAAAAACGAAGCGTTGAGTTCGGCCACCGAGTCGCTTGCCTTCGGAACGGTACCGCTCGCGTTGGTCGAAACGGTCACGGATCCGTCATCGCCCTTCGAGAGGGACACGGAAAGGTTGTCTTGATCGATCTTGGAATGAAGCGAGGCGAGAATGGCATTCGTCGCCTTCGATTCGTCGAAGCGCGCAACAAGCTTCCATGAGGCGCCGTCCTGCTCAACCGACGTGACGACGAGCGAACCGAGATCCTGCCGAGAGGCGCTCCAGCTCTGATCCTCGAAGGTGAAGACCGCTCCTTGCGAAATCGAAGAGTTGATGACGTCTGCCGTATGCTGAGCGGCGGCTTCATCGATCTGAAGGGGAAGATACGTGGCCTCAAGCACAGTCGAGGGCGCTTCTTCGGTGCCCAAATAAGCTGCATTGAGGCGATCGACGAGCCACTCGTAGGTGATCTCGTTGCCATCTTGCCCCTGAGTCGTCGACGCAACGCCGTCCTTGACCTCCACATCCCAATTGATGCGCTGCTGCCCGACGGCCTTCGTCATCTCGAGGCGCAATTCGTCGAGGAGCGTCCCGTTGAACGTGCAGACGGGAGCGACAAGCCAACCGCCCAGCGCGGATTGGATCCTCGCGACAAGCCCACCGTTGTCTCGGCCAACCTGGTAGGCGTCCTCGACAAGGGCGTCGACGTCGAGCGTCGCCTCGACATACGATGCGGGCACGGTCCACTGAGTACGGTTATCAAGCGATTCCTCGTAGGATATCTGCTCTTCAAGGGAAGGGTCGGTGTCGTATTCCTTGGGATTGGCCTGGTCGTCAGCCGTCGCAAAGAACACCGGCGCGTTGGAAGCGACGCGATGGGAGTACTCGTTCGACACAAGATCGACCGCCTCCTGCTTCGTCTTTCCACCGACGTCGATGTCGCCGATGGAAACGCCGGCATAGATCTTCCCATCGGTGAGCTGATGATCGAGGAAAAGGCCCGCGCCAAGCACCAGCGCCACCATGCACACGGCGACGACGATACGCCGGCTCATTCGAGAACGGGACCCCCTCCCCTTCTTGCGAGTGCGCATCTCCTGGCCGCTCGAAGCGTGTCCACCGCGAATTCGATCCGTGCGCGCGGAAGAAGGCTCCCCGCGGCGGCCAGGGCCACCCTGAACGCTACCGACCTGAACGTCGTTGCGCCGACGCGGCCGAGGCGCGTTTTGATGGGCGGCACGCTTCGAGGAAGAGGAAGACCCTTTTGTCCAGATGCCGTCGTAGAGCGCCTGATCGCCGACGCGACCGGATGCCGACGACGAAGACGGGCCCGCCTTGCGACGCGAGGGCTCAGCGTCGATGCGCGTGCGTTGACGAGGGCGAGGGGCGCCCGTTTGGGCGGTGCGCTCCTGCTTTCGATTCGAAGGCGACTGCGCAGCGTCTTCATCACCCGAAGGCTCTACGGCGCTTTTCGCGGCGTTTCTTATTTCATCGATGCGAGCGGACGTGCGAAGCGTACGCATCTCTTCCGCACGGGGCGCGCGATTCACGCTCGGGCGCGAAGCGGCGGGATCGCGTCGGGAGGAAGACGACGCAACGGCGCGTGGGCGTCTGCTGCGGTGCGAATCGCTCATCGGGAATTACCAGCGCCTTCCCTCTCAGCGCGCATGGCGATGCGCATCTTGGCTATACCCTGCTGAGCATAGTAGACGGTAGTGCCGATCGCCAAAGCAAGTCCAGCGTAGATAAACCAAAAGCCCCACGAGTACAGGTCGCCGTTGAATGCAGGCAACCAGGCGAAATCAACCATTCCCAAGCCAGTCAAAAGCGGCCAATTGAGCAGGACGCCGGCAAAGCCCACGTAGAGAAACGTCGTGGCGAACTTTCCGGCGTAAACAACTGGGACACGCACCTTCCAGCGAGAAAGAAGGTATCCCCCGCCGATAAGCATGAGAAGATCGCGCGCCACGACAAGGAGGACGATCCAGACGGGCATACGCCCAATGATAAGAAGGGCGACGACGCCGGAAATCATGAGGAAACGATCGACGAACGGATCGAGCAGACGCCCGAGCTTGGTGACGGTATTGGTGCTGCGTGCAATATGACCGTCGATCCAGTCGGTGCCCGCGGCGAAGGCGAAGACGAGCGTAGCGGCTAGATTGAAGTCATTGAACAGCAGGACGAGAAAGACGGGAATCATGCAAAGGCGCATGAAGGACAAGACGTTAGGCAACGTCAAGATGCGATCGCTTACTTCGTATTCGATGGTATCGTTCGACACGTATTTCATCCCTCACACAGAAACCGGGCTCAGTACGAGCCCGGTTTCGACATCATTGCGGTTTCGAAGAAGTGCGTCTTATTCGCCTTGTTCTTCGGCTTTCTTCTTGTCGCGTGCCGCTTTGGCTTCTTTTGCAGCCTTGATTCTAGCAGCTTTCTCTTCCTCTTTGCGCTTAAGCTCCGCCTGTTCGTCTTCTGTCAACTCCGGCTTCTCGAACGTCTCGATCCGCTTCTTAGCGGAAGGATGAACGAGGACGGGATTCATCGAGAGACAGGACTTGGGGCACTCGCGCACACAGGAACCGCATTGGATGCACGCGAAGCGATCGATCGACCAGGTGCCATGCTCCTTATCGACGCTGATCGCGCCCGTAGGGCAGCGCTTCTGGCAGATACTGCACATGATGCAGTCGTGCAGATCGCATTCGATAAGGCCCTTCATGGCAGCAGGGTGCTCAGGCTCCGCTATCGGATACATAACCGTTTCAGGCTTTTTGAACAACGACCGGAGAGTCATTTTTCCCAGTTTGAAACCACCCATCGTTGCCTACCTTTCCGTGCAGCTGATGCAGGGGTCGATCGTCAGAATGATCATGTTGACGTCGGCGACATCGCATCCCTTAAGCGCCATGGTCATGCCGGCAATGTTCTGTGAAGTAGGGGTACGGATACGCATACGCTCAAGGTTCTTCGTGCCGTTGCCGGAACAGTAGTAGTAAACCTCGCCACGAGGCTGTTCAAGAATGCTGCAGGCCTCGCTTCCAGCCGCGGGGGCGCCCTTGACGGGCACATGGAAATCGCCCTCGGGAATCTTGTCGATGAGCTCGCAGATCATGTCGATGGATTGGGAAACCTCGAGAGCGCGCACCTTGATGCGAGCATAGCAGTCGCCGCCCGTATCGAGGATCGGCTCGAACGAGGCAAGATCGCCATAGGCTCCGATGCCAAGGCAGCGAACGTCGTTGTTCACGTTGCTCGCGCGGGCGAACGGACCGACCATCCCATATTCGATCGCGTGCTCCTCGTCGATGTATCCGACGCCGACGGTACGGTTCTTCACCGAAGAATCCTTGAGGAATGCGCCGCACAGCTCGTCGTACTCCTTGCGCATGCCCTGCATGGTGTCCTTGATCGAAGCGAGCATAGGTGCATCGATGTCCTTGGTGACGCCGCCCAAGAGCGTGTAGGACAAGATGACGCGACCGCCGCTGACGGCCTCGAAGATCGAAAGAACGCGCTCGCGCAAACGCCACGTGTGCATGAAGAGCGATTCGTAACCGAAGGCATCAGCGGTAAGGCCCATCCAAAGCAGATGGGAATGGATGCGGGACAGCTCGTGCATGATTGAACGAAGGAATTCGGCGCGCTTGGGAACCTCGACGCCCATAAGGGCCTCAACGGTCTGGGCGTAGCCGTAGCTGTGACCGAAGGCGCAAATGCCGCAGATGCGCTCTGCAACATAAATGTACTGATGGATGTCGTGGGTCTCGACGAGCTTTTCAAGACCTCTGTGGATAAAGCCTATCTGAGGCAACACATCGAGCACGGTTTCGTCTTGAACGACAAGGTCGAGATGGAGCGGTTCGGGAAGAACCGGGTGCTGAGGACCGAATGGAATGACTTGCGCTTTTCCCATGCTATTCACCCTTCTCCGCAGAATCATCGGCCGTGGACTCCTTCGCACGTTTCGCTTTAGCGAGCATCGCCGCGCGAACCTTCGCGGCCTTTTCCGGATCCATGGCGGCAAGCTTCGCTTCAAGTTCGGGGTCGACTCCCCCAGCGGGGGCTTCGCCTTGGGCTTTGGCTTTCGCCTTGGCTTCCTTCGCCGCCTTGGCCGCAGCAAGCTTAGCGGCCTTTTCACGTGCCGCGAGCTGAGCGGGCGAAACGATCGTCATGGGGGCCTCGACGCCTTCTCCGAGACGGTAGAACGTTCCATGGAAGTCGAGAACGTTGCCGACAACGTTGACTCCGAAGAGGTCATGCGCCTCGTTTTCGTAGACGAAACAGGCGATGAAATCCTCAGTGACCGAAGGCACCTCCGTTTCGCCCTTGATGATGCCGGTTATCTTGAAGTTGACGACTTCTGCGCCCTTCACGAAGGAATAAATCAGCGTAATGGAATCGTCCTGCTCAAGTTTTGGAGCGATCTGGGCGAGGCGATAGCCCTCCTCCTTGAAGCTCTTGCACGTCGCGGTAAGATCCCCCAATGCAAGAGGACGGAAATCCTGTTCGATGGACATTCCTACTCACCTCGTTTCTTGTTCTTCATGGCGATGGCCTTTTCTTCGAGAACGGCAACGCCTTGAACTACTGCATCGATGATGCTTTCCGGCCGAACGGCGCACCCAGGCGCATACACGTCGACGGGGATGGCTTGATCGATACCGCCGATGACGTTGTAGCAATCATGGAAGATGCCGCCCGAGCAAGCACACGTGCCGCACGCGACAACGACCTTGGGCTCGATCATCTGATCGTAGATTTCCTTGATGACCGAAACGTTGGCCTCGTTGACGCTTCCCGTCACGAGGAAGATATCGGCGTGCTTTGGATTGCCGGTATTGATGACGCCGAAGCGCTCAGCATCGTAGAGGGGCGTAAGCGCGGCGAGAACCTCGATGTCGCAGCCGTTACAGCTCGATCCATCGTAATGGATGATCCAAGGAGATTTTGAAATCGAAGACATACGCTCTCCTTACAGGTACATGAGAAGACCGAGGTTGACGCCACCGAAGACGAGGGTGACGATCCACGTGGACTTCAAAAGCAGTTGCCATTTCACGCGGGCGAAATTGTTGTCGATCCAGATCTCGAGGAAATAGACCACGACGATAACGCCAAGCGCGACGAGGATGGACAAGGGGTTGGCCCAAACGAAGAACAGCCCGATCCATGCCATGAACAGGATGTTCTCGCACCAGTGCATGATCTCCACCTGGGCAAGCACCTTACCGGACATTTCCGTGGTAACGCCCTTGACCAGATCCTGGTGGGCATGGTGCGAATACGACAAATCGAAAGGCGACTTGCGAAGCTTGATAGTCAGCACGAAGCACATGCCGATGAAGATACCGATGCAGGGCGCGATGATGGGCTGAGGCAGATACAAAACCGATGACACGTCGAAGCTGCCCGTCGCCATGAAGAAACCGACGCAGAGAAGAAGCACCATGGGCTCGTAGGCCATGGCCTGCAGCGTCTCTCGATGGGCTCCCACTTCGGCGAAAGGCGAACGCGCCGCATAGGCGGCCATGATGAAGAACATCTCAGCCATCGTGATCACGAACACGCACAGAAGGAAGTTGCCGCCCGAGAAGAAGATGCCACCCGAGACGAACACGAAGATGAGCGCCCAGAAGATATAGGTGCCGATAGCGGCGTTGGGGCTTGCGTCTTCCTTGGAAAGAAGCTTCATGACGTCATAGTACGGCTGAAGAATCGGCGGGCCCACTCGACCTTGCATGCGGGCGGAGATCTTGCGGTCAAGCCCGGAAAGCAGGCATCCCAAAACGGTTGCCACGACGGCGAACGCCGCAGAAGCGAGGAGGGTGGTCAAGATGGTGATGATAGTGTTCATTGATTTCCTCCCCCTCTACAGGATTCCCAGGGTAACAACGGTTGCGTATCCAGCCCATCCAAAAGCGAGAGCCAGAAGAAGGTAGGTCGAGATCACGCCGATGGGGGCGATCTTGTCTTCGCCGAAAACCGACTCGAGATACCAGTTGCGAGCAGAGGCAACGGCAGGAGCGGACAACGAGTTGGTGAACATGCGGTCCTCGTTACTGACCGAGATGCCGGAAAGGTAGACGTCGGTCTTGCGCTGGCCCTTCTTGAACTTGCGCATACCGCCCAAAAGGACGATGGCGACGGCGGCGACCATGATCGCCGTCATCCAGAGCTCGTCATCGAGAATGGGTTGAATGGCGATGCCCAGAACACTTCCGATGTACGGCTCGACGAGATAAGAGGAGATGATCGGAATGCCCATGCAGCACACGAGCGCAAGAACCGTGAAGGTGGTCGTCGCGATCCATTCGCTCCAATGGACCGTCTTCTCGATGGATTCAGGCGTTCCCGTGATGCCGGCAAGCTTGCCAAGCCACTTCGCCCAGAACATGAACGTCGCGGCCGAACCGAAGGCAAGGACGAGGATGAGAGCGAATTGACGCGTATCAACGAAGGAGACGAGCGTCGCCCACTTCGCGACGAGCATGCCGAACGGAGCGAGGAACATGATCATGATGCCCACGATCATCATGCGGGACAGGCGCGGCATCCGCTCGAAAAGCAAATCCATGTCCTCGATGTTGCGCGAGCCGATATGATGCTCGGCGGTGCCGACGCACAGGAACAGGAGGCTTTTCGCGACAGCGTGAAAGATCACGAGGAAGATAGCGGCCCAAATTGCCTCAGCAGTGCCCACGCCGGCGCATGCGGTGATCAGACCGAGATTCGCAATGGTCGAATACGCCAACACGCGCTTGCCGTTGGACTGTGAGATGGCCAAGAACGAGCACAGAAGGAACGTTATGCCGCCGACGAGGATCACAAGCAGCGAAGGGGCGAACGACACCGCGTAAATCGGCGCGCATTTGATGAGCATGAACACGCCCGCTTTCACCATCGTCGAAGAATGAAGCAGCGCAGAAGTCGGGGTCGGAGCGACCATGGCACCGAGCAGCCACGTATGGAAAGGCATCTGCGCGGCCTTGGTCAAGCCGGCAAGGCTCAGGCACGTCAGAGGCAGCACGACGAGCGTCGGCGCGATCGTGCCGTAGACGATGAATTCCATGAAGTCGATGGAATGGAAGTTGATGACGAGGTAGTACAGAGCCGCGAGGAACGCCAGGCCGCCGACGAGGTTCATGATGATCTGCCTAAAAGCATTGCGAATGGCCTCGTCGGTCTTCGTGAAGCCGATCAGGAGGAAGGAGCACACCGTCGTGACCTCCCAAGCAACGAAGAGCCACACAAGGTTGTTGAAGAAGATGATGGCATACATCGCCGAAAGGAAGATGAACATCAAAGCGAAGAACGTCGGGCGACGATCCGGCTGCTTGGTGTCAGGATGATGGATGCCGAAATAGAAGTCGTGCATGTAGCCGATAGAGTACACGCAGATACCCGTGCCGACGATGCCGATGATCAAGGCCATGATCAGGGAAAGGGAGTCGAGGTAGAGGCCGCGCGCACACGACGTGCCGGGCATCACGAAGAACTCGAACACCAATTCGGCAACAAGCTGAACGATGGCAAGGATGAGCGCGGGAACGTTGCGGTACTTCACGCCGAACGCGAGGATCACCACCACGACGATGACGCTCACCACAAGCAGCGCCACATCGACGATCTCCGACTCGAAATCGTAGTAGGTACCTTGCGTCCCGATGTTCTGAACCACCAACGCGATCGACGCGATGGCGATAGCCGCCGAGCCAACGCACACGATGATGTTGCGCGGCTTAGTCTTGCGCACAACAGCAACGAGCGCTGCCACGAGCAAGGGGAACAAGATGAGAAAGCCCATCAGCTCCATTGACGCCCCTCCTTCAATGTGAGACCAAAAGAAAAATGCGACTAAAAATGTCGCGATACGTTTACTTTACTTAAACGAGGGGAAAGACCGGCGAAGCATCGCCCAGGAAATAATTCCATTCGGTAAGCGGGACGCGCCCGAAAGCGTCATCCCGCCCACCGTGGATATCGAACGTTACGATGTTACGGAAAGCGAAGGCGTAGGAAGAACAAGGATCCTACGCATGCTCCCCAAGAATCTTCTCAAGGGTGCGCCAGGCCAACTCAGCGCATTTCACCCGAGCGGGCATACGCGAGATTCCCTCGAGCTCCCCCGCTTCGTCGAGATCCTCCATCTCGTCGGCCGAAAGCTCGTCGCCCTTGATCATGCGGAAGAACAGATCGAGCAGGCGCTGCGCCTCCTCGACGGTTTCACCGGTGATCAGATCAGCCATCATGTCGGCAGATGCCTGGGAAACAGCGCAGCCGCTGCCCACAAAGGAAGCCTCCTCGATGACGCCCTTCTCGATGCGAAGCTGCAAGGTCAGTTCGTCACCGCAGCTTGGGTTGATGCCTTCTTGGCTCGCCGTCGGCGAAGCCATCTCGTACTTGTAGTCGGGATGGGCATTGTGCTGCATAAGGGCAGCGGTGTAAAGGCTGTTTGATGCGTTAGCCATGGAACATCCTCCAAACATGGTTCAGTCCATCGATGAGCGCATCGATATCGGACGAGTCGTTGTAGAAAGCGATAGAAGCGCGACAGCAAGCACCGAACTCAACGCCGAGCCAAGCCAGGAGCGGCTGCGCGCAGTGGTGGCCAGCGCGAATGGCGACGTTCTCCCCATCGAGAATGCTCGAAACATCGTGTGGATGGATACCACGCACGTTGAACGAGATGGCACCGTGGCGAGACGCAGGATCACTCGGGCCGATGAGGTCGACGAAGTCAAGTTCGCTCAACCGCTCGAGAGCATATTCCATGAGCAGCGCCTCTCGCTGCGCGATGGCGTCGAGGCCGATCGACTCAACGTAGCGCAATGCTTCGGCGGAAGCGACGATGCCCGCTGCATCCTGCGTACCAGCTTCGAACTTCTCGGGAACAGGAGCCCACACGGCATCGGTCTGCGTGACGGAATCGATCATCTCTCCACCGGTAAGGAACGGCGGCATAGCCTCAAGAAGCTCATGCCTGCCCCACAAGACGCCCACGCCGAAGGGCCCAAACACCTTATGGGCAGAAAACGCGAGGAAATCGCACCCCAAGCTGACAACGTCAACGCTCATGTGAGGAGTCGACTGCGCCGCATCGACCACAAGATAGCCCCCGTGAGCATGAACCCGATCGGCCAACTCCCTAGCAGGAGCCTCGACGCCGAGGACGTTGGAAACATGGGCGATCGACACGATCTTGGTGCGGCTCGTTATCTTCTTTTCCATTTCTTCGACGGTAATATCGCCGTTTTCATCCGGAAAAAGATAAACAAGATGAGCTCCGCTCTCGCGACAGATCTGCTGCCAAGGAATGAGGTTCGAATGGTGCTCCATGATGGAGATACACACCTCATCGCCCTGTTCAAGAACAGCGCCGCCGAAGGATTTGGCAACGATGTTGAGGGCCTCGGACGTGTTGCGGCAGAACACCACATCATGGGAATCGGACGCGCCGATGAAATCGGCAACG
>OGSD01002353.1_pt1 | contig 16072 bp, 10 predicted proteins | sample 1553571 | NCBI WGS metagenome assembly OGSD01 (sample SAMEA2580072, study PRJEB22360) | human gut metagenome | biome: human gut; feature: human-associated habitat; material: faeces | place: Denmark | collected 2008/2010 | reverse complement strand
TGGAGAAGGTGGAACACGCCATAAAGTCACGCACGGACGACGTGGTGGATTTCAAACAGATGGGCATCGACCATATTTTCATAGATGAGAGCCACCAGTTCAAGAACCTGACCTTCAACACGCGCCACGACCGTGTGGCGGGACTGGGAAACAGCGAGGGAAGCCAGAAGGCGTTGAATATGCTCTTTGCCATCCGCACCATACAGGAGCGCACGGGCAGGGACTTGGGAGCCACCTTCCTCTCCGGCACGACCATCAGCAACTCGCTGACGGAGCTGTACCTGCTGTTCAAGTACCTGCGCCCGAAGGAGCTGGAACGGCAGGACATCCGCTGTTTCGATGCGTGGGCGGCGATATTCGCCAAGAAGACGACCGACTTCGAGTTCAACGTGACGACCAACGTGGTGCAGAAGGAGCGTTTCCGATACTTCATCAAAGTGCCGGAGCTTGCCGCCTTCTATAATGAAATCACGGACTACCGCACGGCGGAGGATGTGGGCGTGGACCGTCCCAACAAGAACGAGATACTGCACCACATACCGCCCACACCCGACCAAGAGTATTTCATCAAGCAACTGATGGAATTTGCCAAGACGGGCGACGCCACTTTGTTGGGCAGGCTGCCGCTTTCGGAAACGGAAGAAAAGGCGAAGATGCTCATCGCCACGGACTATGCCCGCAAAATGGCACTGGATATGCGCATGATAGACCCGAACTACGAAGACCACCCCGACAACAAGGCGAGCCACTGCGCCAAGATGATCGCGGAGTATTATCAAAAATACGACACGCAGAAAGGCACACAGTTCGTCTTCTCGGACTTGGGTACTTATCAGCCGGGTGACGGTTGGAACGTCTATTCGGAAATCAAACGCAAACTGACGGAGGACTACGGCATACCGCCAAGCGAGGTGCGCTTCATTCAGGAGTGCAAGACCGACAAAGCGCGGAAGGCGGTGATAGACGCCATGAACGCCGGAACGGTGCGCGTGCTGTTCGGTTCTACCTCAATGCTCGGAACGGGTGTGAACGCGCAGAAAAGGTGTGTCGCAATCCATCATTTGGACACGCCGTGGCGACCGTCCGATCTGCAACAGCGGGACGGACGTGGAGTCAGGGCGGGCAACGAGATAGCCAAGCACTTTGCCGGGAACAACGTGGATGTAATCATCTATGCGGTGGAGAAGTCGCTGGACAGCTACAAGTTCAACCTCCTGCATTGCAAGCAGACTTTCATCAGTCAGCTCAAAAGCGGCGCGATGGGTGCACGTACCATCGACGAGGGTGCGATGGACGAGAAATCGGGCATGAACTTCTCGGAGTACATGGCGTTGCTTTCCGGCAACACCGACCTTTTGGACAAGGCTAAACTTGAAAAGCGTATAGCCTCGCTCGAAGGGGAACGCAAGTCGTTCAACAAGGGCAAGCGTGATTCGGAGTTCAAATTGGAGTCAAAGACGGGTGAGCTGCGCAACAACACGGCTTTCATTGATGCCATGACGGAGGACTGGAACCGCTTTCTCTCGGTGGTGCAGACCGACAAGGAGGGCAACCGCCTCAACCACCTGCGGGTGGACGGCGTGGATTCCACCGACGAGAAAGTTCTCGGAAAGCGTTTGCAGGAGATAGCCAAGAACGCCACCACCGGAGGGCAGTACACCGCAATCGGGGAACTGTACGGCTTCCCTGTGAAGGTGGTAAGCGAGAGGATGCTCAAAGAGGGGTTGGAGTTCACCGACAACCGTTTCGTGATTGAGGGTAACTACAAGTACACCTACAACAACGGACATCTGGCGATGGCTGACCCGGTGGCCGCCGCCCGAAACTTCCTCAACGCTTTGGAGCGCATCCCCTCCATCATCGACCAGTACAAGGCGAAGAACGAGGTGCTGGAACGTGAGATACCCCAGTTGCAGGAGATAGCGGGCAAGGTTTGGAAGAAGGAGGATGAACTGAAACAGTTGAAGTCCGAACTTGCCGCCCTTGACCGCAAGATACAGCTGGAGCTTGCGCCGCCCACGCCCGAAGTCGCCGAAAAGGAGAACGAGGGGCAACAGGTCAAACCGGAAGCGGAAGATGTGCGGAACAGGCAGGTGCAATATCCCGAAAATGCACCGCCGCAGATACGCAGTCCGGCGGATAGTATCGTTGCCAACCATGTCATAATCGGGCGTCCGGGGCTGTATGCTAAGGACGAAACCCGACCTAAAGGAATGAAAATATAGACCTTATCTTTATGCTGTCCGTACTGGTTCGCTGATACGGACAGCTTCTATTTTTGCCATATACAAGGGAATTTTAAGCCTTGTGTTTCTGTAATTCAATATAATATGCTACCTTTGGTATGAAATTGCAAATTATTCCGCTTTATGATAACCAACCGAGAGGAAGTGCTTGAAAATGCGTTGCGCATTTTCGCAAAGATGAATTATGAGAAGGCAAGCCAATCTGAGATAGCGAAAGCCTGCGGCTTGTCTAAAGCCGGGCTGCACTATTATTTCCCTTTCAAGCTCGACCTGTTCGTGGGTGTAGTTGACCGCTATGTGTTCGATATGCAGGCTGTCGCGAACAAGTTCAGTTTGGAGGTATCCTCGCTGTCGGAGTTCATAGACTGTTACATATCCGGGGTGGAGCGGACAATGGGCAAACTCATATCCCTTCTTGATGACGGCAACAATCCGGCCGGTTGCAGTTTCAACTTCTATTATTACCATCTTCTAATGCAGGTGCGTCTTTATTATCCAGACGTGGAGAAGAAGATCGAGAGTATTTTCACGCAGGATTATGAACTGTGGAAATCCGTCATACAATCGGCACAGGAGAATGGCGAGATACGACCGGATATAGACGTGGCGGACACTGCCGCCATGTTCCGGCAGGTGTTCCTCGGACTGTCATTTGAGCAGTCGTTTCTCAAAGGTCTTGACACCGCTGAACTTGCATGAGAGTTCCGGTTCATCTACTCACTTCTGAAAGCCTGACAGCAAGAGTCTGAGTGCGGTTTTGTTAAAAAACCGTTTTTTTACGCCTAAAAACAAACCGCACGGTTGGTTTTTCGAATATATTTAGTAATTTTGGGGTCATGAAGCAAACTTCAGCGATATGGACAGCGATAGGAAACCACGTGAAAACATCGTCCTGCACAAAGACCGATGCGGCGGCAAGGACTGCATACGGGTAGACCATGCCCGCAGCCAAGCCCTTGCATCATTGTTGGCGCAGGATGCAGATGTGGTGGCGGTCGGCGACGGCTGCGCCTACATACCTGCCACCGCTTTCCATCTGTCGGACTTTTACGACCGATATTCTCCTTACGCCTACATTGATTACAGCCGGGTATATGTCAGGCATCCGAAACCCCAACGGGAATATGTGCTGCCGGAAGGTTACTTGGATCTGTTGGAACAGAAACGTTACAGCCCCTCCACCATAAAGACCTACCGTGCCTATTTCAGCGATTTCATGGAATATCACAAAGGGCGGAACATCGACCGCCTGAAAGTGCCGGACATCAACAGGTACATACTCCATCTTGTGAACGAGAAGAAAATCTCGGTGTCGCAACAGAATATGCGCATCAACGCCATCAAGTTCTACTACGAACAGGTGCGTGGCGGCAAGCGGCAATACTACGGCGGCATCACCCGTGCAAAAGAGTACAAGACGCTGCCGGAGGTGTTGAGCCGCGACGAGGTGAAACGCATCCTCTCGTGTCTGGCAAACCGCAAGCACCATTGCATGATCTCATTGATATATTCCGCAGGGCTTCGCCGGAGTGAGCTGCTCAACCTCACCCCGCCGGACATCAACAGTGGGCGTATGTTGGTGCGCATCATGGGTAAAGGCAAGAAATGCCGCTACTCGCTGCTGTCGGAGAAAGTGCTGCATGAACTTCGGGAATATTTCAGGGAATACCGCCCGAAAAAATGGCTGTTTGAGGGAGAAACGCCCGGCGAGCAATATTCGGCAAGCGCGTTGGTGAAAGTGCTGAAAGAAGCCGCCGACCGTGCAGGTATAAGGCATCGCGTACACATCCACATGCTTCGACACTCCTTTGCCACGCACCTGCTGGAGCAAGGCACAGACCTCCGCACCATACAGGAATTGCTGGGACACAACGACATCAAGACCACCAGCATCTATCTCCATGTCACGAGTGCGCACAAGTCGAGCATACCCAATCCCCTTGACACACTGGATGATTCGTGAGGTGTATCTATTAGAGATTAGGAAATGCACCCGCATGGTGATGTTTCCCGAAGCAAACGACACCGCAAGGTGATCTTATAAATACATTATGAACAATTAAGTAATATCAATATGATACAATGGATAAAAAAAATACTCGGTCTGGCTCGTTCTGAACAGATAACAAAGGAGCAAATAGAACAACTTTCGGCGGCTAAACTATGTCGGAAATTTATAAACGGAGAGTTGGCGAGTGATGTCGAATGTAAAGCATTCGATAGTATTATGTGCGCCGTAGAGCTACATGCCGAAGTTATTAATGGTGGTTTCAATCAGTATTATTATAATTCCGATGGAGAACGGGCAGAACGGGCAAGAGAAACATTTATCAAACTCGGTGCAATGGAAGTGGCGGACTTGGTAAGACGTGCCAATGCACAGTTTTCCTCCTGTCGTAATGAATTACATTCCGAATGGGACGGGACGATGCAAGGTTTTGCTCACGGCTACAAGAAAAAAATTTTCGATGCTTTCGATTGTGAATATTACGCCTTAATGAAGAATGACAAACAGCTTTACACGCTGATAGGCACATATATCAAGCAAAAACCGCAAGAGTTTCTAACCAAAGGAGCAAAATAGGTTCATAACAATTCAAGTTAGTTGCTAACGCAGCTCCTTGTTGAACCATTATGTGCAACTAAAAAACAATGTAAATATGAAAACTGAAAATAATATGAACTATAAACTGTTTGTGCCGCTTATGGCGATTGTTTGTTTGCTCTTTACAGCCTGCGACAAGGATGATGTTTTACCCGGTGAACCGATGCTCTTGACGCATGAAATTCTGACACCGGAAAGTGTAAAGTATGAAGGTGGCTCTGTAGATTGGGTTCCCAAATATTATTTCAAAGCAAACGGTAATGAGGGATATATCGTGATGACTTGTGAGAATTTCGATGTGCTCAATCCTTTTCCGGGCGGTTCTTACACATACGATTGTGGATGGGCAACGCTCAAGGTGGAAGCCAATCTGTTGAAGATTCACTTTCCCCGTCATGTTTCGGAAGCCCCGGATGCATACGAGGAGATTACAATCTCGACAAATGATGGAAATAGAACTGCAAGGGCAATTATCTGTTTGTCCAGAATCTTTAAAGACGAAGGACAGCCTGATCCCAAACCGGAAGTTTTGCCTGAAGAAGCTAAGTTCAAGATAATTATGGCAGAGTTTACTCCTTTAATGAATATTGAAAGTCCGTTGCCAGCACCTCTTGACGTGATAACGTTCAGAATCACAGATATAAACGGTCAATATAGGCCTGTAGGTTTTCCTGAATTCACACACTATTACGATTCTATTGTGTGGAGTGCTGATGATTTCCCTCACACATTCAAAGTGTATGAAAATAAAGTTACAGCAGGAGGACCAGAAGAGCATCTTTCTACACAATGGAGTTCGCACTTCTTCAAGAGTGGCACAATAAAGAGCCATCTTAAAGGTTATCGTCATGGAAAAGTGAAATATGAGGCTTCACTCCATACAACGCTTTATAATCGCGATTTCTTAGGGCTTCAATGGGGCACAATCGTCTTACAGAAGCCGGAGAATCTAACAGCCTATTGTCGATTGGATAGAGACTATGAATATAAGGTATATGACATCGTTGCAAAGAATGGTGCTCCCTATTCTCAAATTATTCCGATGAATCATAAATTGCTATCAGACGCAGACTTTCTGCCAACAACGAAAAAGGCCATCAAGACACTGATGGAAAACAATGTTGGCGAGGGACAAGATGGCAAAGGGAAAGAAAACCTGTTCAAATGCCTCCCCGAAAAAGGAGTGACAGCCGAATGGTATTGGGAAAACAAAACCACTCGCATGTTGATGTTGCATCGGCTTTATGATGACACAGGCGAGTTGGCGCAAGAAATATACTATTTGCATGTAGAACCTATATGACGACCCTATGAAAAAAGTAATTATCACATTCCTGCTTTTCTTCGGCATAGTTGCATCATCCTGTACAACCTCAAAAAGTGTTGTATCGCAAAATGATGATTTGTCGAATTATGTATAACAAGCACCTGTTCCGACTAACAGCGGCAAGGGGTAAACCATTAAAGGACAATGAAAAAATTTCTTCAAGGAATACAATATCTTATAGTAGCAATCTGTATCATTTTAATGATAAGTTGTGAAATTGGTCCTATCTCAAGATTATTTTATCTGTGTTTGACAATAGCTATGATAACTAATTTATTTTCAAGTAATAAATATATCAAATGGGGTGGGATGATTTTAGGTCTTGTCTGCATATTTATTCTCATAAGGTATTATTAGTGAAATCCACAGATTAACAATCGGTAACTATTTGAATTGATAGGCATAACTTAATAGTCTATTTTTAACAGTCAATAAATAGAAACATGCCGATGATGCAAAATCTCGTAGGGATGGTATTTTCAGCAAAATTTGGAACAGCTCTTTATTTCATAACCCCGATATTTGCTGCAAAAATGACAAGATGAGATTGACAACACAGTTACGGCATACAGCCGATACATACCCCGCCTTGTCCGAGAACCTGCGCTGCATTACGGACAAGGCGGAGGTGATTATAAAGAAACGATATTCAGTGAGCAGGACTGTCCGGGAAATGGACGGTTTTGCCCGCGACAAGGATGTTGTGCGCCTGATAGTGGACACGTTCAGGGCGATGCCTGAACTGCCCTCGCTCGCCATGCGCGACTACAAGCCTTACATGGCTCTGATAGCCTGCTCGCCGGAAGATTTTGCATTCTGTTATCTGAGCAACGACCTTGTTGCCGTCTATGAAACGGAATACCGCACGACGGAACTTCTGTTTTTCTGCGACCTGCTGCGCTGCATGAGGGGTAGGTCTTATCTCAATTGCGTGACCAACCGCGTGTGCGACTACTTCTTCCGTGCGCGGCGCGACACACTCCGACATATCGACACGCCATTGAGAGAGATTGATATGCAGTATGCCGAAAGCCGCCTGAAAGAACTGGAAGAGGCTGTATTCCGCTGGAAAGTGAGGATATACAAGTGGCGCACTTTCACGGCGGATGAACTGGCGGAGATGTGCGGCATGAGCTATTCCCATTTCCGCAACCGCTTCAAGGAATATTACGGCTGTACCGCCGCCGACTGGCTACGGCAAGAACGCATCAGCCGTATCAAGGAAGATATGTCCTACCGACCGGAACTCGGCATAAAGGAGGTGGCGGAGCGTAACCGTTTCCTGTCCGCCAGTAATTTTTCCGATTTCTGCAACCAACAGATGTTGAAAAATCCGGGAGAACTGAAACAGGCGGGCTATGAGGAATGGTGCGAGAGAAGGATGAAATTCTGGAACGACCAATTATGAATACATTTTCGGCAAGATTTGGAAGTCGCGGCTATAACGGCGCACATATCCCTGACAAATGAGAGCATCCGCAAGTAGTATTATCATTAAATATGATGTATGAGATTATATCGCATATTATTGGCCTCCGGCTATTTGTCCATATTCCTCATGGCTCTGTTGGTGGCTTACACATGCCACAACGAACAGCGCACGTTGAAACTTCAGGAGGAAGGGAACCAACGTATAAATGAACTGCGGCAAGACATTAACCGCCTGAACATGCAGATTGCCGGATTGTCCTTTCAAGGGGAAACCGTTGCTGAATGGGATGAGGACGATATGGCACAATATCACATGCAAAGGCTGGTGATAGACAGCACTCTGTATGCTTTCAGCGACATATTCCAATCCAAGCGCACGGAAATAGACACACTCCGTATGATGTTGGCGGACAAGGAAGCCCGGTTGAATGAGCTTGCCGGAATACATTTGCGCCAAAGGACACTTAACAGGCGCATAGCCGACATAGTCCCCGTCATAGCCCGGCAAAGTTCTGAAGAAAAACCAAGCAAGCCGAAACGTAAAGGTTTCTTGGGCATCTTCGGCAAAAAAGAGGAAGCGAAGCCAACGGTAACAACTACCATGCTCCACTCGCTGAACAGTAACGTAATCAGGGAACAGAAAGCACAAAGCCGCCGGTTGTCGGAACAAGCCGACAGTCTTGCCGCTCGCAATGCGGAACTAAACATGCAACTACAAACGCTTATCAATCGGATAGATCGTGATGTGCAGAGGGGGCTGCAAACTCAGGAAGCCCAAACAGCCTCCATGCGCAGGAGGTCTTTCATGCAGATTGGAAGCCTGACCGGATGCGCTATCATACTATTGCTGTGTCTGTTCATCATCATACATCGTGACACGAACCATATCAGAAGATACAGGCGGAAGACCGGGGAACTAATCGGGCAACTGAAAAAGTCCGTGCAACAGAACGAGGCACTGATAGCCTCTCGGAAGAAGGCGGTGCATACCATTACCCATGAACTGCGCACACCGCTGACTGCAATAACAGGTTATACGAAGCTGTTGCAGAAAGAGTGCAGCAAAGGGAATAATGTGCATTTTCTTCAAAGCATACAACAATCCTCCGACCGTATGCGGGATATGCTCAACGCTTTGCTGGACTTCTTTCGATTGGACAACGGCAAAGAACAGCCCAGACTGTCACCCTGCCGTATTTCCACAATCGTGCATACCCTTGAAACGGAGTTCATGCCAATAGCCATGAACAAAGGGCTATCGCTGACAGTGAAGGACGTAAGTGATGCCGTTGTATTGACCGACAAGGAGCGAATAATCCAAATCGGAAACAACCTACTGTCAAACGCCATCAAGTTTACGGAGGAAGGGGGTGTGTCGCTGACTACCGGCTACACCGATGGAGTTCTGATAATTACGGTTGAAGATACGGGTACAGGCATGACCGAAGAGGAACAGCGACGTGTATTTGGTGCATTTGAACGCCTGTCAAATGCCGCCGCTAAGGACGGCTTCGGACTTGGACTTGCCATCGTGCATAATATCGTAACGATGCTTCATGGAACAATACAGTTGGATAGCGAGAAAGGAAAAGGAAGCCGTTTCACGGTGGAGATACCCATGTCGGAAGCCGAAGAAGTGCCGGAAAAAGAGATACAGACTTATATCCACCGACAGGATAGAAACCTCAATGTTGTCGCCATCGACAATGATGAGGTGCTGCTCCTGATGCTAAAAGAAATGTATGCCCAAGAAGGGATACATTGCGATACTTGCACCGATGCGGCGGAACTGATGGAGATGCTACGCCGGAAAGAATACAACCTGTTGCTGACAGACTTGAATATGCCCGGCATGAACGGCTTTGAGTTGTTGGAACTGCTGCACTCATCCAATGTGGGCAATTCTCAGACAATCCCCGTGGTCGTGGCAACCGCTTCGGGCAGTTGCGATGCGGAGGAACTTTTGGCAAAAGGATTTGCCGGATGCCTGTTCAAACCTTTCTCAATATCAGAACTGATGGAGGTTTCCGACAAGTGCGCCATAAAAGGAACACTGGACGGAAAACTGGACTTTTCTGCCTTGTTGTCATATGGCAATGAAGTCGTCATGCTGGAGAAGCTGATAACGGAAACAGAGAAGGAAATGAAGGCTGTACGGGATGCGGCAACAGAAAAAGACCTGCAAAAGCTGGATGCCCTGACACACCACTTGCGCAGCTCGTGGGAGATACTCCGTGCTGACCAGCCGCTGAGGGAACTTTACGGATTGTTTCATAGCAATGTAATCCCAGATGAAGAAACGTTAAGCCATGCCGCGACCGCCGTGTTGAACAAGGGAGCGGAAATAATCCGGTTGGCAAAAGAGGAAAGGAGAAAATACGAAAATGGATAAGACAAGAATAATAGTGGTGGAGGACAATATCGTGTATTGCCAATATGTCTGCAACCTGCTGATGCGAGAGGGATACAGCACCGTGCAGGCTTACCACCTTTCGACAGCAAAGAAACATCTGCAACAGGCAACGGATGACGATATAGTTGTTTCGGACCTGCGTCTGCCCGATGGCAACGGGATAGACCTGTTGCGTTGGATGCGCAAGGAGGGAAAATTGCAACCCTTCATCATTATGACCGACTATGCCGAAGTGCATACGGCTGTCGAAAGTATGAAACTCGGCTCTTTGGATTACATACCCAAACAACTTGTGGAAGACAAACTCGTCCCCCTTATCCGCTCCATACAGAAGGAGCGTCAGGTGGGACTCCGCCGTATGCCCATGTTCGCCCGTGACGGTTCAGCCTTTCAGAAAATCATGCACCGGATAAGGCTGGTAGCCGTCACTGATATGAGCGTAATGATATTCGGTGAGAATGGCACGGGCAAGGAGCATATCGCCCACCACCTGCATGATAAAAGTAAGCGTTCCGGCAAGCCATTCGTGGCGGTGGACTGTGGATCACTTACCAAAGAACTTGCGCCGTCTGCTTTTTTCGGACACGTCAAAGGTGCGTTCACGGGTGCGGACAGTGCCAAGAAAGGATATTTCCATGAGGCAGAAGGCGGTACGCTTTTTCTTGATGAGGTGGGCAACCTCGCGTTGGAAACCCAACAGATGTTGCTCCGCGCCATACAGGAAAGACTGTATCGCCCGGTCGGTGACAAGGCAGACAGGAGTTTCAATGTCCGCATCATCGCCGCCACCAATGAAGATTTGGAAGTAGCGGTGAATGAAAAGCGTTTCCGGCAGGATCTGCTGTATCGTCTGCACGACTTCGGGATAACCGTCCCGCCCTTGCGTGACTGTCAGGAGGACATAATGCCGCTGGCGGAGTTCTTCCGTGATATGGCAAACAATGAACTGGAGTGCAATGTTAGCGGTTTTAGTTCCGAAGCCCGTAAAGCCTTGCTGACCCACGCATGGCCGGGCAACGTGCGGGAACTTCGGCAAAAGATAATGGGAGCCGTCTTGCAGGCGCAGGAAGGTGTGGTGACGAAAGAACATCTGGAACTTGCAGTAACCAAACCGACCTCATCCGTCAGCTTCGCCCTGCGCAATGACGCGGAGGATAAGGAACGGATAATGCGTGCGTTAAAGCAGACAAACGGCAACCAGAGTGCTGCCGCCGAACTGTTGGGAATAAGCAGAGCTACACTATACAGTAAACTTGAAGAGTATGGACTTAAATATAAATTCAAGCAATCATAGCCCGTAATTCGCTGAATTTCGCTATATTTGCAGAACATTTGAGAAATAACGGCGATTTGCAGGAGCTTTTCGCCGCCGACATATAGAATAAGACCGCAAGGAGTTTCAAGCGTAAATCTGGTAAATTGAAACTAAACGAAGCTAATTGCGTGATGCTTATGCTATGCCTACGCATAGCGTGCATTCACGTATTTCGTTTAGGGGCTTTACCAGAGCCCACGCTTGAAGTAGTGTGGATTGCACGCTACTTTTTTTGCACCTTGCCTAACGAAAGGATACGATTATGGGAAAAGTTCAGATTCTCGCCGTACTGACGATGGACGGATGTCTTTCTTCAGAGTTATATGATAAAGCACATCAGGATTTGTGCCTTGACCGTTGCGGTCTTGATGAAATCAGGAAGAAAGCCCTTTACCGTGTGACACCGGACTATTCCATTTCAATGCTGCACGAATGGAGAAAAGACGGCACAAACATCCGTTACCTTGCGGAAGCCACACCGGATACGACAGACTATATCAACGGATTGCTGCGTATGCACGCTGTGGACGAAATCATACTGTACACCGTTCCTTTCATCGCGGGAACAGGACGGCATTTTTTCAAATCGGCTCTGCCAGAGCAACACTGGACACTCTCTTCGCTAAAAAGCTATCCAAATGGTGTATGCCGCAGTATCTACACCCTTGACAAATAAGCAAGACAGCCAAAATGTATGACGGGCATACATTTTAATTCACGAAAAATTATATAAATGTCTAATTTATAGTCAAATTAAGTTTCCCCTATTCATTCCCGACAAAAAAATATCAGGTTTTATATCTTTGAAATCCAGCACTTTGTAAAAGCGAGTGTTGGATTTTCTGTTTTCTGCCGCGCTTTTTGCCAATCATATTCATGTGCGCATACCGAAAACAGAGTGTAAAATTTCAAAATTGACAGGAACATGAACTACTTTTTATTGGCTGAAACCGACTTTTTCCGCCTGATAAACGAAGCCGGCGACTGCAATATGGAAACGGCATACACGGCTTTCGCCAGCCAAGTAATCGAACTATGCAATAGCAGCATGGATGTAAACCGCACCATCATCGCATTGGCATACATAGAAATCGAGTTGCAGCACCATCCCGTGCGCAATCTTTCAGAAGAAAAGAAGGAGATTGCCGCATACGTCAGCAAGGCTCTGTCTTTCGTCAGGAAGATGCAGAAGTTCCTTGCCACGCCCCAAGTGTCACCACTAATATCCACCGACAACGCAACTGAAACCGCCGCCAGTCTCCTGCAATGGACGGGCAACGCTATCGACCTCGTGGAACTTATCTACGGCATCGACGAGATGGGTTGCATCAACAACGGCAATATGCCGCTCAAACAGCTTGCCCCGATTCTCTACAAGATATTCGGCATCGAATCCAAAGACTGCTATCGCTTCTACACCGACATCAAACGCAGGAAAAACGAAAGCCGCACCTACTTCCTCGACAGGATGCAGGAGAAACTGAACGAGAGAATGCTGCGCGATGAAGAGCTGGAGCGTATGAGAAGATAATTTTTATTGCAAGTCGGAGTTATTCATTGAGATAATATACCGAAATTTGCAATCTAAACAAAAGTGGCATAATAAAATGGCGAAAAAGAAGAAACAACAGGGGCATTACTGCCGGATTTGCGGCGAGTACAAAGCCAATGAGCAATTCAGCGGCAAAGGACACGCACGGCATATCTGCAAGAAATGCCAGTCGTTACCCGAAGAGGTGAAGGCGGACATGGTACGCTGCAACGAGGTGGAACGTGCCGCTTTCAAATACCCGATGAGCCGTCAGGACTGGGAACTGTTGGAGAGATATGCCAAGAAGTACAAAGACAAGGAATCCGGGCAGTTCGCACAGGATATGCTGGATATGAAACGGGGCAATCATTCATCGGACGAAAGTATGGAAGAGGAAGCTCCGTTTGACGGGACTTGCGAAGATGAAACCGTGCCGTTCGCCGAGCTGGAGGATGACATCCGCTATCAGATGGAAGAACTGCTGGCAGACAACATCAACGAGTTCATGATACACAAGGATTACATTCCCGAAGGCAAGGAACTGGAAAACATCAACGAATGGGTCATGAAAGAGACCTGCGACACCTTTTTCATAAAAGTCATTCCCGATGCCGCCTATGACAGTCTGGTGGAAGAAACGATAAACAGACTTGTGAAGGAATGGGAAGAGGACGGCTTTGAGATAAAGACATATTCCGCATCGCTGGTCGTCATGGAAACGGAACGGCTGCTTATCCGCAGGATAACCCGTAAGGATATGGACGCACTTCTTGCCATAATGGGAAAGCCGGAAGTCATGTACGCTTGGGAACACGGCTTTACCAAAAAGGACGTGCGCAAATGGATAAACAGGCAACTCACCCGATACCGTAAGGACGGGTTCGGATATTTTGCCGTCATACTGAAAGAAAGCGGCAAGTTGATAGGACAAGCCGGCCTGATGAAAAGTATCATAAACGGAAACGAGGCTGTCGAGCTTGGCTATATACTCGATAACGCATACTGGCATAACGGTTACGGCATGGAAGCCGCCCGCGCGTGTCTGGAATACGCCGTTGGAGAGCTGGCACTGGAAACCGTCTGTTGCAGCATCCGACCGGAAAACGTGGCATCCATCCGGGTGGCTGAAAAGTTGGGAATGACCCTGTGCGGCAGCCACACCGTCATATACAACGAAAAAGAAATGCCCCACCTTATATATGAATTGAAAACAGGAAACTGATAAAGAAAAATCCGTAACCCACAAAACTGTTGAGTTACGGATTATTTCATCGGATTACTTCTGCTGCAACAGATGTTTCAGGTTATCGTCACCCGCGATGCGCTCCAGTTCATCCTGCACAATCTGCTTCACCTCTTCCTTGATACGCCGGTAGTTCGCCTGCACCGTCTCCTTCATGCGGTCGTTACCGTCCTCGTCCGTGAAATCGGTAATGACAGGAATTTTCTTGTAGGCACTTTCTTCCCGTTTGACCTTTTCGGCATCCACCACAATCTCACAGTGAAAAATCTTCTGCTCGATGCGCTCGTTGAAGTTGTCGGACACCGAACCGACAAACATGCCCTGCGTAAGACCGGAAATCTTGCTCGGTGGGATGAGTGCGTCCATCTGCGTGTTGATGGAGGTGGAAACATCCTGCCGGTTGATAGAGATGGACTGCCGCTTCTGCAACACCTTTCCGAACCGCTCCGAAAGCGTCTTGGCGGTTTCGCCAACCACCTGACCGGAGAAGATGTTGCCGACCGTATTCATCACTACCTTCGCCTCCTTGTCTCCGTAGTCACGCACCAACTGGCTGAAATCCTGAAAGCCCAGACACACGGCAACCTTGTTGCTTCGTGCGGTAGCTATAAGATTGTCCAGCCCCTTGAAGTATATCGTCGGCAGCTCGTCTATAATGACCGACGACTTCAACATCCCCTTCTTATTGATGAGCTTCACGATACGGGAGTTATACAGACCGAGAGCCGCCCCGTAGATGTTCTGACGGTCGGGATTGTTACCCACGCATAGGATTTTCGGCTCTTCGGGATTGTTGATGTCCAGCGTAAACTCGCTGTCCGACATCACCCAATAGAGCTGCGGGGAAATCATCCTCGAAAGCGGGATTTTCGCCGACGCTATCTGCCCCATGAGCTGCTCCGCAGCCCCTCCGAGCCAAGCATCCATGAACGGGGAAAGGTAGTTCTCCAACTCCGGATAAGAGGTCAGTATAGGAAAAATATCCTCGTAGCGGCGGTTCAAAAATTCGATAGCGTGCGGAAAAGTGCAATACTTTCCGTTCTTGTAGATTTTAAGATACCAGATAATGCTGGCAAACAAAATGATAGGTGATTCCACGAAGAAGTCGCCCTGCTTTTGCACCCAACTCTTATTGAGGTTGAGCATTATTGTATAGGCACTCTCGTAGGCATCCGTAATATCCTCCATGAAATCCGGGTGTATGGGATTGCAACGGTGTGAACGTCGTGGGTCGTCGAAGTTGATCACATAGAACTTCGGCTTCACCTTGTAGCCCTCTGGATTGTTCATCAGATGGTTATATGCGATGGTCGAAAGGTCGGGATACTTGAAATCGTAGATGTATTGACTAAATCCCTTCTCAATCTGTTGCTTGATAAAATTGTTTACAACGGCGTAGGACTTGCCGCTGCCCGGCGTACCCAACACGATGGACGCACGGAAGGGATTAACTACATTGATCCAACCGTTGTTCCAGCGTTTCCTGTAATAGAAACGTGTCGGCAGATTGACCGAATACTCGCTTTCGATAAGCCTCGTTTCCTGCATGAAACTCTCGTTCTCGTTGTTGAAAACATCGTCCATCAGATTGTGTTTCAACAGTCGGCTCATCCACAGCCCGCCCATCAGCAGACAGACGTAGCCCGTGCCGATGGTAAGGATATATAAGCCCGTCACCGCTTCAATCGGCAGCGGCAGAGACAGTATCCACCAGTTCAGGAAAAACAGCACGAATCCGGCGGCGAGTGCCGTCCAGATTCTTCCCCAAGTGATTTTCTCTCCCTTGACACCCTTCGTACCCAAACAGGACAGCGCAAGCAGCAGGACGGAAAACAGTTTCGTGTACAGAATGGAATGGAACAGCCCCGCCGTGCGGTCGAAGTTCAGAAGGATTTTGTCCACCACGCCGATGTTCACGCCCCACAGCCGGATGGCTTCGTAGCAGAACCAGTACACGTTCA
>OGSD01002339.1_pt1 | contig 16129 bp, 10 predicted proteins | sample 1553571 | NCBI WGS metagenome assembly OGSD01 (sample SAMEA2580072, study PRJEB22360) | human gut metagenome | biome: human gut; feature: human-associated habitat; material: faeces | place: Denmark | collected 2008/2010 | reverse complement strand
GGATAAACCTTGCGGAGTTGGCAGGTAAAAATAGGAGCGGTCAGCGTTCCAGTGCGTGTGAACGCCTTGCTCGTTCTCGCTGCTGCTCTAGCCGGTTTTCCATGATTTTTACGGATGCCATGATTTTGTGCCAGTCGTGTTCGAGGACATAGTCGTTGTCATTGCAAAACTTGTTCCAAATTTTCTGTATTTCGCCATTGGATTCTACGGATTCAAGGATGGCTGCAAATTGCGGGATAAATCCAGTCGTGCGGCGTGTGTTGCTGGTTGCGAGGAATGCACGATGCAAGGTCGCGTCGTTGATTGCAATGCCGGGTTTCCCAGTTAGCATATAAATGTCGTAAAAATCGCGCATCCGTGTATTGCTTGTGCCACGGTACATGATGGTTTCCAGTTTCTCGGCAAGCAGCGTTTCGAGATTGTAGCTCATAATCTGCAAACTGCGGTCCTCAAACATGAGAGGATACCGATATTCAATGGCACGAGGCGTGATAGCATCGCCGGTGGAAATGTCGATTTTCACTTTCTGCCGCAGACCGTCAAGCGTACCAATCAGCGTGAAACGCAAACCGGGATAGTCATGTTCTTCCATAATGCTTTCTGCATTGGTAATGCTGAAAACCACGCCGTCCTGCAGGTCGATATTGATGATTTCTTGAATCGTCCGTGTAGCGTCCTCCAATGTCAGCGGCAAGGCGACTACGGTGGCATCAATATCCATCGTGGCACGCTGTTGGAGGCCGACCATTGAAGAAACCAGCATCCCGCCTTTCAGTACAAAATGGCTGTTGTACCGGGAAACGGCGAGACGCTCTAAAAAGCGTTCCATCATGTAGGTGCGCAGCAGAGTCTGCGATTTCAAGCTGCCGCCGTGCGCCAGATTTTTGATTTTATCCTTCAGCTGTCGTGAGGTCTTGATCATAATAAAAACACCTCCAAGTATCGTCTTACATCATCCTCAACTTTCAGTGCGCGGCTGCACTGGATGAGGTGACGCAGGTTTTTGTGGCCGTGCAGCATATACTCGCGGATGGCGGTTTGGTAGGTTTGTACATCCATAGCACCCCGCTGGCGAATGACATCGCAGAGTGTGCGCTCACGGTCATAAGTGGGAACGGTATTGCCAAAAGTGGTAGTGGCAGAGGTCAGCCCCAGTGTGAAAATCTCCGGGGAAACTGTATGCACAATCACGCCCTGCTTGCGCAGATGTGTGGCGTTGTAACCCTGTTTGACCGTAACATAGATGTGGTGCGGCTCGCGCTCCATCATACCGTGGAGCGCCAACGCCGACTGGTGGGAGAAAACGATATTGCTGTTGCGCAGGTGGAGAATATACATATCATCCGGCCATGCATCGGGCGATTGGTATACGCCGTGCGCGACACGCTCCAGTTCTCGGCTGCGGGCGTATTCGGCAAAGTAGGGTTTAGAGATGCCCTGCGCTGTAACCGCGCGGGTCGTGATGTAGCCGTTCCCCTGTTCCAGCATGGAATCAAGTTTTTTAAATTTTGTCATACACTTCACCTAACTTTCGCGCTTTAATCATAGCAGATAAAAGCGCAAAAGTAAACACAAGATAGTGCGCCTGTTGGAAATTTCAACAGACGCACTTGGTGGTGTTGAAAACTATTCAGTAGCGTTACCCTGATTTGACCAGTACCAGCACGCTGCTGTTTGGCACGACGATCTGTTCCTGTTTGGTGGGAATGAGCGGGTTCTTGTAGTGGTGCAGGGCTTTTTGGATTAGCTGTTTGACTTCCAGCAGGGCAGCATCCAGCGTGGGGGCTTGTGCGGTAACTTTGGGGAAGTCAGGAACATGGGCGGTGCAGCCGTCCGGGATACAAATTCCAATTATCTCCGTTTTCCGACGTTCTTCACCGGCATTTTTTTACCTTGCCCCATTCATCTCATTTTCTTCCCATTTACGAGAAAAAGGCCACCTTCCAGTGACCTTTTTCAATAGTCTGAAGTACAGGCAATGGCTGTACTTCTTTTTGGTATTCCTATGCGAAGATTCAGGTTTCGCCACCGCGGTTAAAACTGCGCCGGTTGTTGGGGAACCAAATGGCAGGGGTGAACACAGCCAGCCCCACCGCTGTGGTATCCCCGGGGTTGGAAACGATGTGGGGCAGGTTGGACTGCACCACAGTGGTGTCTCCGGCGTTCAGGCGGGTAGTCTCGGACTCCACCAGTACATCCAGCTGCCCCTGTTCCAGCAGCAGGATTTCCTCACTGGGATGGATCACCGGCAGGTCGCCGTCCTTACAGTGGGGTTCCAGCTCAAAGCGTATGACCAACGACTGAGGTACAAAATTTCCGTTGGGCATGGGCGTAAGCAGATGATACCGTACATTGGAATTGGGCTGGGAGAGAATCAACATATCCGCCTGACGGGTTGTCAGGCTGGTGCTGCTCTCACCTCCCATAAACAGATAGGTGGGGATGTCCAGAGCGGCGCTGAGTTTGCGCAGGGTGGACAGGGACGGGTCGGTGAGATCGCGCTCGATTTGGGAGATATACCCGATGGACAAACCAGTCTTTTCGGCCAGTTCCTTGAGGGTGATTCCCCGCTTTTTCCGGATATTTCGAACATGTTCGCCCAGCATAAGACCTCCCGCTTTTTCGTAAAAAAATTTATTTACAGTATATCACAAAATGCTCTGTACGTAAATAAGCAAGAAAAAATTCGATATTTATAAAATTTTTTACAAAGAAAATCAGATAATTTCTTGCTTATCCCATAAAGTGCTCTGAAAAATGTGAAAAAAACAGAAAAGCTCTTGACAAAAATTTTAGAAATAGTAAAATTTATAAAAAATTGTAAATTTTATAAAAATTATTGTGCAGGAGGAACCCTATGAAAATCACAGACGTAAAGGTAGAAACCATCCGTATCCCCATGAAAAAGCCCTTCCGTATTGCTTTTGCGGTACAGGATCATTCGCTGAATGTGCTGGTGAAGATCTCCACCGACGAAGGTCTGTGGGGCATCGGTGAGGCCGCGCCCTTTGAACCGGTGACTGGCGAGAGCGCAGCCACCGTTCTGGAAGCGCTGAAACTGTTCCGCACCGGATTGATCGGCATGGATCCGCTCGATGTTGAGGGCATCCACAGGATGATGGACCGCCTGCTGTCAGGCAACACCTCGGCAAAGGCCGCGGTGGATATTGCCCTGTACGATATCAAGGGCAAACTGATGGGTCAGCCTCTGTACAAGGTGCTGGGCGGCAGCGTGAACCAGATCGTCACGGACATGACGGTGGGCATTGACACACCGGAAGCCATGGCCGCCGAAGCCCGGGAACGGGTGGAAAAGGATGGCTTCACCATTCTGAAAATCAAGGCCGGCATCAACCCGAGTGAGGATATCCAGGCATTGACCCTGATCCGTCAGGCGGTGGGCCCCAACATCCGCCTGCGTGTGGACGCCAACCAGGGTTACACGGTCAGCGATGCGGTGCGCACCCTGAAAGCCTTTGAAGAGTTGGGCGTGGAAGCGGTGGAACAGTGCCTGCCCAGCTGGGATCTGGACGGTATGCGCTTTGTGCGTTCCAAGGTGGACTTGAAGGTCATGCTGGATGAGTCGGTCCACACCCCCATCGACGCTGCAAAGGCCTGCAAGATCGATGCTGCAGACATTATCAACATCAAACTGATGAAGTGCGGCGGCCTGTACCCGGCGGAAAAGATCAACGCCATTGCCGAGGCAAACCATGTACAGTGCATGGTGGGCTGCATGCTGGAGACCAAGGTGGCCATTGCTGCCGGTGTGAGTCTGGTTGCCGCCAAGCAGAACATCACCGAGGCGGACTGCGACAGCTTTATGTACGCCGTGGACCCCGAGATGGGTATGCCCGGAGGTTTTGCCGTGAATGGCGGCGTCTACACTCTGTCCGACAAACCGGGCCTTGGCATCGATATTGATTTTTAAGCGGACCCCGCAGAGAGGTATATTATGGCGAATACGATTTTTTCCTCTGAAGGCGCGCTCCTGTTCATCATGGTCGCCACGGTTGCACTGGGATTCTGGCTGCAGCGGTTCAAGGTGTTCAAAACGCTGGGCCCGGCCCTGACGGTTATCGTCATGGGCATCGTGCTGTCCAACCTGCGGATCGTGCCTACCTCCAGCCCTACCTATGATGCCATCAGCGGCTACTGTGTGCCGTTGTCCGTTTCCATCTGCCTGCTGAGCCTGGACCTGAAACAGATGCGCAAATTATCCAAGGAACCGGTCATTGCGTTGGCCTCGGCCATATTCAGCGTCTGCGTGGCAGCTTTGGTGTTCGGCGTACTGTTCGCCAACAAAATCGACGAGGGCTGGAAGGTGGCCGGTATGTTCGTGGGCACCTACACCGGCGGCAGTTCCAACCTGACCGCCATCGCTGTAGGCCTGGAGGCCAGCAAGAACACCATCGCCTCGGCCAATGCCGCCGACTATGTGGTGGGCATCCCCACGCTGATCCTGATGTTTGCTGCCCCCGCCCTGTACAAGAGTTCCAAATGGCTGAAAAAGCTGTGGCCCTATGATATGAGCGAGCCGGAACTGCTGGGGGATGGCGACCACGAGGAACTGATGGCCTCCAAGGAATGGTCCATCCAGGAAATCGCCTGGTTGCTGGCCATTGGCTTTGGCACCGTGTGGGCTGCCACCAGCATCTCCTCAATGGTATTCGGAGAAGGATTCCGCAGTGCAGGCCGCATCCTGCTCATCACCACCTTCTCCATCATCCTGGCACAGGTGCCGGCCGTCCGCAAGCTGCGCGGCAATTTTGACCTGGGCCTTTTCGTAGCGGTGCTGTTTCTGGTGACCATCGGCTTTGCGGTGGACCTGAAGCAGTTCTTCGGATCCACCTTCTACATCACCCTGTTCTGCTTCTGTGTTATCGCCTGTTCCATTCTGCTGCACCTGCTCATCACCCGGCTGCTGAAAGTCCGTTTTGAGTATGTGCTGCTGTCCATCGTAGGCTGTATCTCGGATGGCCCCACCGCCGCCCTCATCGCCTCCAGCGCCCAGTGGAAGACCCTTATCAACATCGGCTTGCTCATGGGCGTACTGGCCGGTGCCCTGGGCAACTATGTGGGCATCGGTGTAGCCTATGCCATCCGTGCTTTCATCGGCGCCTAAACGGAAAACGGGAGAAACGGAAATGCGTAATTTTGACTTATATGTTTCAGGCATCCTGTACGGCAGACTGCGGCTGGGCGACGGCACACCCCAGATCCGGAAACTGGACGTGCATACCGGCGCGCTGCTGGACTGGCAGGACCTGACTGAACAGGACCGGGATTTTTACCGTTTCTTTGTGAAGATGGACTTTGCCGCCCTGGGGCAGAACCTGTCCCAGTACGAGACGGGGCTGCATGGAACCGGGGAAGTTTCCCTGTGCGGCGAGCGCTACACCAGCGAAGACGGCTGCAGCTACCTGCAGCGGGATGTAAAATTCCCCAACAACAAACAGATGAAGGAAGGGCGGCTGATCGCCGTCACCTGCCCTGCCCGGGAGATGGTCACGGTGCTGGTGGAACCCGGTGCCGAGGAGGAGACCATCCTGCGCCTGTGGCGCTCGACCTGGCCGGAGGAACAGCTGTTCCCGGTAGAACATGCGCAGACCTTCCCAGTGCCCATGCGGGACGGGGTACATCTTTCCACCGACGTATACCTGCCTAAAAACTGCAGTACCCCGGTGCCCGCAGTGCTGGTACGCACCCCCTACGGCAAAGAGGACGGCTGTGAGATATACTACCGTTACGTCCAGCGCGGCTACGCGGTGGTAGTACAGGATGTGCGCGGCCGAAACGCCAGTGAAGGCGAATGGCTGCCCAACTACCACGAGGTGGAGGACGGCGACGATACTCTGAACTGGATCGCCGCCCAGCCATGGTGCAGCGGACGCATCGGTATGGTGGGCGGGTCCTACCTGGGTTATGTACAGTGGGCAGCCGCTGCCAGCGGCAACCCCCACCTGAAAGCTCTGATCAGCGTAGTCTGCGCGGGCAGCGCCTTTGTGGATCTGCCCCGCCGGGGTGGGTCTTTCACCTCGGGCATGCTGGCCTGGGCCTTTGCGGTGTCTCAGAAAACCTTCCACCCTGAGCTGATGGAACGCGATGACTGGGAGAAAGTGCTGAACATCCGCCCCCTGACCGACCTGCCGAAAAAGGCTCTGGGGTACGATGTGCCCTTCATCACACGGTGGCTGGAACCCAGTGACTACAACGATTTCTGGCGTATGTCCAACTGGCAGGAACGCTCCGTCAGGGCGCAGATCCCGGCGCTGATTCAGTCCGGCTGGTTTGACGACAACGGCATGGGTACCACCGAAGCCCTGGAACTGGTCCATGACTTCCCTCGGGGCATGCGCAAGGTCATTCTGGGACCCTGGCAGCACAGCGGCAACAGTAAGTACGACATGCACGGGGTATCCTTCGGCAGCCAGGCGCTGCGCTTTGATCTGGACTGGCTGTATTTCCGCTGGTTTGAGCATCACCTCAAGGAAGTGGACAACGGCATCGACCAGACTGCCCCGGTAGAATACTACACCCTGGGCCAGGAGGTATGGAAGACCGCCGAAAACTGGCCAGTGCCCGAGACCCGGGTCACCCACCTGTATCTGGATAGTGACGGCCATGCCAACACCTCTGCCGGGGACGGGCGGCTGACTTTTGCCAAGCCGGAGCGGGAGAACTGCGACGGTTACGCCTATGACCCCGAAAATCCGTCCCAGCACATCATCGATATGTCGGAGAACGAGATCGAAGTGCCGGAGGACTACACCCGGGAGGAACTGCGCCAGGACCTGCTGTGCTACACCTCCCCTGTGCTGAAGGAAGACCTGGTTCTGACCGGTGATATGACGGCGGAGTTGTATATTTCTTCTGACGCGCCGGATACCGACTTTGTGGTGCGTGTTACCGACGTGGATGAGAACGGCAGGTCCATCAAACTGGCGGATGGCCTGCTCAGCGCCCGATACCGTAATGGCTTTGCCCGGTCGGAGTTTTTGCAGGAAGGCGAGATCGTCTGCCTGAAGATCCGCACCACCAAGTTGTCCAATTGCTTCCGGAAAGGCCACCGCATCCGGGTGACTGTCACCTCCAGCGCCAAGAATTTCATCTTCCCCAACAGCAACACCCGGGAAGGCTTTGCTTCCGCCCGGACCGTGGTGGCCCATAACCGGGTATACCACGGTGGGCTGCACGCTTCCCGCCTGACGGTGCGGGTGGAACCCTAAGCTGATTGCCCTCCCTGTCAGCGGAAGCGAACAGATCACATTCTGCTCCGCAACCATCAAGCCCCGGCCAGAAAAGGCCGGGGCTTGATGGTTCCAGGGCAATACCGCATAATTCTAAATGCCGGAGCGGTGCGTGAGCCGTTAGGCGGGAATTGTGCGGCGTTGCCTTAGTTATTTGTGCGGGCTTTCCCTGCGTGAAAACCCTGTGAGACGGGTGTCCGCATTCCTCGATGGGATACCCCGGAAATGCGTTTGTGGGTAATCAAACGCTATGCTATGTAAAACATCTTCCCGCCCAAAGCGTGGGCAATCAAGGCGGATAAGCAGAACCATGATTTATTGAAAATTCGGAAAAGAATCTGTATAATACTTATCAGACAGAGCCTATAGCCAGGAAAGGCAAGCGGCATAGCAGTCGGCACATAAACGCATTCATTTGCTCTCAAAAGGAGAATTTTCGTGAACTACATCGCAGTAGTCGAAGACAGCGCGCAGGATCGGGCAGTGTTGGACTCGTATCTGGAAAAATACCAGCAGGAGAAAAACTGCCATTTTCAAATCACGCATTTTTCGGATGGCGACGAGATCGCGCTGGGCTATAAGGGCGGCTATGACCTGATTTTGATGGACATCGAGATGACCTTCATGGATGGTATGTCAGCAGCCGAGGAGATCCGCCGCGCCGACCCGGAGGTGCTTATCATCTTCATCACCAACTCGCCGCAGTATGCCATCAAGGGGTACGCGGTGCAGGCGCTGGACTATATCTTAAAGCCGCTGAGTTATTACGCTTTCTGCCAGCGGATGAACCATGTGCGGGAGCTGCTGGGGCGCCGCCAGAAGCATTTCCTCACGGTACCCTGCGCGGGCGGTGTGCAGAAGCTCGACGCCTCCGACATTTATTATGTAGAAATTTGCGACCACGACCTGCTGTTCCACACCAAGCAGGGCGAGGTTCATTCCACCGGCTCCATGCGCGATGTGGAGCAGAAGCTGCCGCCGGAGAATTTCTTCCGCAGCAGCAAGGCGTACCTTGTCAATCTGGAGCACGTGGACGGCATCCAGGACGAGGACGCCATCGTCAACGGTGAGCGGGTGCAGATCAGCCGCGCCAAGCGCAAGGCATTTTTGGCGGCGCTCAACCACTACATGGGGGAAACCATCTGATGGAAACGGAAGTTCTGGGCAACATTCCCCGCCTGTATACCGCACTGGCGGACTGGCTGGCCTGCCTTTTATATTTGTTCTTCCTGCCCAAGCGTACAGCAGGCTGGCGGCGGTATACGATCCACGCGGTGTTTTTGCTGCTGCTCGGCGTCTTTATGCAGGCAACGGGGCAGGTGCCGCAATTCTGGTTTCTGCCCTGCATTGCGGTATCCATCTTGATCATGTATCTGTACATCCGAATGCAGGCCGACGTGCCCGCCCAGTGCGCGGGGTATTACTGCGTCCGCGCGTTTATTTTGGGGGAACTGGCCGCCTCGCTGGAATGGCAGCTCTACTACTATATGGCCGGGCAGCAGGGCACGCCGGGCGCGGGTGTGCGCGTGGGCATTTTGGCAGTCGTCTATGCCGCAGTGTATGGCGTGGTGTTCGCGCTGGAACGCAATTATAACGATATTGCCTCGCCTCTGCACGTCCACAAAAAGGAATTTCTCAGCACGCTGTTCATCGGTGTGGCGGTCTATGCTGCCAGCAACCTAAGCTATGTCAGCCCGGACACGCCGTTTTCCGGCAAAATGACGGCGGAAATTTACAACATCCGCACGCTGGTAGACCTGGGCGGCATGGCCATTCTGTTTGCGCACCACATGCAGCTGGTGGAGTACCGCCGCAAAAAGGAGCGCGACGCTTTGCAGAACGTTTTGCAGGCGCAGTACGCACAGTACCGCTCGGCGCAGGACAGCATTGACCTTATCAATAAAAAATATCACGATCTCAAGCATCAGATCGCCGTGCTGCGCAGCGAGACCTCAGAGGAAAAGGCCCACTACCTCGACGCGATGGAGCAGGAGATCCGCAGCTATGAGGCGCAGAACAAGACCGGCAACGAGGTGCTGGACACGATCCTGACCAGCAAAAGCCTGTACTGCCAGCAGCACGGCATCACGCTGACCTGCGTGGCAGACGGTGCGGCGCTGGATTTTATGGATACGATGGACCTGTGTTCGCTGTTCGGCAATGCGCTGGACAACGCCATCGAGAGTGTAGAAAAGCTGCCCGACAGCGAGCAGCGACTCATCCATCTGGTGGTGGCACGGAAAAAGAGCTTTGTGTGGATCCGGGTCGAAAACACCTACGATGGTACCTTCCAAGCGGACGGCACGCTGCCCAAGACCACTAAGACCGACGCCCGCTACCACGGCTACGGTCTAAAGAGCATCTACGATACCGCCGAAAAATACGGCGGCACCGCCGAGATCACCACCCAGGAGAACCAGTTCACATTAAAGGTGCTGTTTCCGGTGCAGCAAAAATAAGCCGCAGCCTGCCGGTTTGGCAGGCTGTTTTTGCGTTTTTGGCGACCTGCACAAAGACACCGGCAGATCGTTTGTCAATTATGACACACCCCAAAACCGTTTGCGGTGCAAAAAGCACGGTTTACGAATGGTGCACTCCTTCAAAACGAATCTTGTGCTACACTGAGAGCATCAAAGGGGAGATGAACCCCCAAAAAAGACGAAGGAGAAGGACATGAAGAAGCAAACGAAGAAAACTTTATGGCGTGGTCTGACCTCTACCTCGGCTGTGTTGATGGTTGTATCTCTGTTTGGTACGCAGTGCGCCATCACCTACACCGGTACGCTGAACTCGTACCTGGGCACAACGACCAGTCGTATCGTATCCACCGGGGATACCTCGGCAGAGGATACAAACTACTACACCAGCGAGTTCGGTGACTATTCGGCGGAAAATCTCCAAAAGCTGATCCAAGCCACCTACGATGAATCTGTGCTGGAGCAGGAGGAAGGTTCTGTCCTGCTGCGTAATAACAACAGCGCCCTGCCGCTTTCCTCCAACAGCCATGTGACGCTGTTTGGTCACGCCGTTGTGCAGCCGGTGTATGCCCCCGGTGGTGCAAACAGCGGCGCAGCGTCCACCGGTACATATGTAATCGATCTGTATCAGGCGTTGAAGGATGTCGGTTTCTCTATCAATGACACGCTGTACGATGCCTATAAAAACAGCTCGACCTCTCGTGTGGCCAGCAACAACCTGACGATTGCGGGTGGTCCGAATTCTACCGGCGATTTCAATGCAGCGCCTGTATTGGGCGAAGAACCTAAGTCTTTCTACACTGCGCAGCTGCAGCAAAGCTGGGAGAATGACTACAACGATGTCGCTATCGTCATGCTGGCACGCGAGGGCGGTGAGGATTGTGAAATGATGATGGAAGACCCGGACGGTATCAGCGCCCTGGCTTTGCATCAGGACGAAAAAGATATGCTGGCAATGATCCGCGATTCCGGCAAATTCAGCAAGATCGTTGTGCTGCTGAACAGTGCCTACCCCATGGAACTGGGCTGGATGGACGAGTACAACGTGGACGCCTGTCTGTGGATCGGCGACCCCGGCCAGCGCGGCTTTGAGGGTGTCGCCAACCTGCTGACCGGCAAGGCAAATCCCTCCGGCCACCTGACCGACACCTACGCGGCTAACTCGCTGTCCTCCCCGGCTGCATACACCCAGAGCCAGAACGTTGCCGAGTGGAGCAACGTGGACGAGGTGCTGAACTCCGGTATTGTCACGGATTCCCCGCTGAATGTTTCCTATACGGCGGCGCAGGAGGAGGGCATCTACGTCGGCTACAAATATTACGAGACCCGTTACGAGGATTCCATCCTGAACCCTGCTTCCGGCGCTTCCGGCACGGCAGGTTCGTCCTTTGGCGGCGGCTGGAATTATGCCGCTGAGGTCACCTACCCCTTTGGCTACGGTCTGTCCTATACAACCTTTGAGCAGACGCTGAACAGCGTGAGCTATGACGCCGATCAGGATATGTTCACCGCAACTGTCACGGTGAAAAACACCGGCAGCGTCAGCGGCAAATCGGTCGTGCAGTTGTATGTGCAGACCCCCTACGGCGACTACGAAAAGCAGAACGCTGTGGAAAAATCCGCCGTGCAGGTCATTGGCTACGGCAAGACCGACGAGCTGAAGCCCGGCCAGTCGGAGCAGGTCACGGTCACGATGGATCGCTACATGATGGCCAGCTATGACTACACCAATGCTAAGGGCTATATCCTGAGCGCAGGCGACTACTATCTGGCGCTGGGCGATAATGCCCATGACGCCCTGAACAACATTCTGGCGGCCAAGGGCGCATCCGGCATGGTCGATCAGGATGGCAATACCGTGGAGGGCAACGCCGCCAAGACCTACCATTGGAGCTATGATACGCTGGATACCGAGAGCTACCGCTACTCTGTCACCGGCGAGGAAGTCACCAACCAGTTTGATGACTGTGACGCAAACTACTGGCAGGAGGGTTCTGTTACCTACCTGACCCGTCAGGACTGGAACGGCACATTCCCGACTGAAGCCCCCGCCATCACCTGCACTGAGGAAATGATGCAGATTTTGCAGGGCGAGCTCTACACCAAGCCGGAGGACTCCCTCTCTGTCAGTGATATTACGCAGGGGCAGAACAATGGTCTGACCTTTGTCTCGATGAAAGACGTCTCCTTTGACGATACAGAAACTTGGGATAAATACCTTGACCAGATGACGGTGGAGGAACTGGCAAGCCAAATCTCCGATATGTTCGGCACGCCGGAGGTTTCCTCCGTGGCAAAGCCCGCTTTCAGTGAGGGCGACGGAACGGCCAGTGTCGGCGCAAACACCTTCCCCGAAGAATACGGCGACACCCGCGATGTCTGCCTGTATCCCTGCTCTGTTGTAGCGGCCTGCATGTGGAACAGCGACCGCCTGACCCGCCGTGGCGAACTGATGGCGGAGGAAGCGCTGTACTGCAAGTTACCCCTCTTCTGGGCAGGCGGCGGCAATCTGCATCGCACACCGTTCGGCGGCCGCAACGGCGAATATTTCTCAGAGGATGCCGTCCTGACCAACCTGTACACCACCACCGAACTGACCGCTGTGCAGAGCCGTGGCGTCACCCCCGGCATCAAGCACGTAGCCGGCAACGATCAGGAATTGCACCGCGAAGGTCTTGCCGTGTTCTTCAACGAGCAGGCTTTCCGTGAGCAGACCCTGCGCGCCTTTGAGGGTGCGCTTTCCAACGAAAACACGATGGCCTTGATGCAGTCCTTTAACCGACTCGGCCTCGTTTGGGCTTCCTCCAGCAAGGCACTCTGCACGCAGGTGCTGCGCAAGGAATGGGGCTTCAACGGCCAGCAGGAGACCGACGGCGTGGCAGGCGGTGCGTACAAGAGCCATTTCGCCACCTCTCTGAGCGCCGGTACCACGACCTACTGCATCGACCCCACCGGCTCTGCGGCATCCGCCATTGTGGAGGAAATTCGCGGCAATGACGACGGCAATATGCTGTTGAACCTGCGTGATGCCGTCAAGCGCTACCACTATATGCTCTCTCACACGAATTTGATCAACGGTCTGAGCATGAATGCTACGGTCGAGTCAATCATGCCGTGGTGGCAAATCGCACTGTATGCCATTGATGTCGTGTTTGTACTGCTGATGGTGGGCGGTTTGTTCATGATGTTCCGCGCCAAGCGCCGCAGCGAAGAAAAAGCCTGAGATAGGAGGACACGAAAATGAAGAACCTGTTTCAAAACAGAGCCGTAGGCTTCTGGTTGAATTTTGCCGGGATCGTTCTGGCGCTGGTCGGTATTATCCTGTATGCCTTGTATGCTGCCGACACCGGCAGCAGCAATGTCTGGGTATACATTGGGCTTGTGGCGGCCGTGGCGGCCGGTGCGGCCGGGCTGGTAACGGACAATGACCTGCTGGTAATCGCAGCCCCGGCGCTCGGCGCGGTCTCCCTCTGCGCCTTTATTACGGATTCCGTTTATACCTTTGTCGGCTACTTCTTCGGCTTGGCAATGTTCGGCGACATCAGCAAGATCGGCGCGATCATGCGTATCTGCGTGGTGGTCGCCATCAGTATGCTGGCACTGCTCATCAGTTCTTTCATGCGCAAAGATAAAGCCATGTAAAGTGATAAAGGTCTCGGAGGCTGTGCAGCGTCCGAGGCCTTTTGGAATCTCAGGAAAGGTATACCACTATGAAAGCTACCCCACTTCTCACCGGCTGGACGTGCCGCCATCTGGGCGATACCGCACCCGGCAAAACGGTGACCCTGCCCCATGATGCTATGCTGGCTGAACCCCGCACCGCCCTGAGCGCGGGCGGCACCAATACCGGCTGGTACGAGGGATATGACTATGAATACCGGCGCACCCTGACCGTGCCGGAAAATGAGCTGGCGGACACCCACATTCTGGAGTTTGAGGGCGTCTACCATAATGCTGAGGTCTGGCTCAACGGTCAAAAGGCAGCGTTCCGCCCCTACGGCTACACCAACTTTTATGTTGATTGTGTGCCGTATCTGCATGCAGGGGAGAACGAGCTGCGGGTCATTGCCCGCAACGCCGACCAGCCCAACAGCCGGTGGTATTCCGGCGCGGGCATCTACCGCCCGGTGCAGCTTTGGACGGCGAAGGGCGCGCATATCGCGCTGAACGGCGTTAAAATCCGCACCCTGTCGCTTGACCCCGCCGTCGTGGAGGTGCGCGTAAAGACCACCGCCCCCGGCACGGTACGCCTGATGCTGGACGACCTGCCCGCCGTGCAGCAGGAGAGCGACGGCGAGGCCGTATTTACCCTGACCCTTGATAACGCCCGCCTCTGGACACCTGAAACGCCCAACCTGTACACCTGCCGCGTCAGCTTTGCCGATGATGTGGTAACCGAGACGTTCGGTGTTCGCAAGGTCGAGTGGGGTACGGACGGTTTCCTGCTCAACGGCAAACGGTACATCATCCAGGGCGCGTGCATCCACCACGATAATGGTTTGTTGGGCGCAGTTTGTGACCCCGACGCCGTGGCACGCAAGGTACGTCTGCTGAAAGAGAACGGCTACAACGCCATCCGCTCAGCGCACAACCCCTGCTCCAAGGCGCTGCTGGCAGAGTGTGACCGGCAGGGCATGCTTGTCATGGACGAGTACATCGACCATTGGTACATCCACAAAACCGAGCATGACTACGTGGATTATTTCAACGACTGGTGGCATCAGGATCTGACCGACATGGTGGAAAAGGATTACAACCACCCCTGCGTGGTGCTCTACTCCACCGGCAACGAGGTCAGCGAGACTGCCCAAAAGCGCGGCATCGCCCTGACCAAAGAGATGACCGACTTCCTGCACGGGCTGGACGATTCCCGCCCGGTGACCTGCGGTGTGAACATCTTCTTCAACTTTTTAAGCTCCATCGGCTTCGGCGTGTACAGCGACGAAAAGGCAAAAAAAGAAGCCGAGCGTGCCGAAAAAGCCAAGCAGCGCGGCGAGAAGACCGCCAAGAAAAAGGCAGTCGGCAGTCAGTTCTTCAACAATCTGGCGGGGCTGCTGGGCGATGAGTTCATGAAGCGCGGCGCGACCCTGCACGGCTGCGACGTCAAGACCCGTGACGCCTTTGCCAACATGGACATTGCGGGCTACAACTACGGCATCTACCGCTATAAGCCCGACCTGAAAAAGTACCCGCAGCGGTTGATTTTGGGCAGCGAGACCTTCTGCAACGATGCTTATAAATTCCGCGAGCTGGCCAAACAGGAGCCACGCTTGGTGGGCGACTTTGTCTGGGCGGGCATGGACTACCTTGGCGAAGTCATGGTCGGCTCATGGGAGTACGCCGACTACGCCGAAACGTTCGATGGCGGTCCGGGCTGGGTGTCGGCGGGTTCGGGACGCATCGACCTGACCGGCAAGCCGCTGGGCGAAGCCCTCTATACCCGCGTGGCGCTGGAGGCCGACAACGGCCCCTATATCGCCGTCTGCCCGGTCAACCATACCGGAGACCGCCACAGCCCCAGTGCGTGGAAGATGACGAATGCCATGCCCAGCTGGAGCTGGACCGGCTTCGAGGGGCGCAAGGCCAACGTGGAGGTCTACGCCCGCGCCGCCCGCGTGGAGCTGGTGCTGAATGGTCACACGGTGGGCAGCAAAACGCTGAAAAATGATTGCTTGGCGAGGTTCAGCATTCCCTACGAGAGCGGCACGCTGGAAGCCGTCAGCTATGACGCTGCCGATCACGAAATTGGTCGCTGCAAGCTGCAAAGTGCCGGCGGCACGACCCGCCTGACGCTGGACGCCGAAGAACCTGCTGCACAAACGGGGCATCTGTGCTACGTCCGTCTGCGCTACACCGATGAAAACGGCATCACCAAGCCGCTGGCGCGCGGCAGTATTCAGGTACAGGTGCGCGGCGGCACGTTGGTGGGGCTGGGCAGTGCCTGCCCCTTCAACAAGCACAGCTATCTGGACAGCGAAACCGATACCTACTACGGCGAGGCGCTTGCCATCGTCCGCATGGGGGACGGCGACGCCATGACGATTGCTGCTTCCGACGGCGAATACAGCGCGGAACTGACCGTGCCTGCGCAAGGGTGAGGTAAGCTATGGAGGGCTGCTCTGCAGCGTTTGCCATCACGCTGTTTCTGGCGGCGTTCGTCCTCATCACCGTCATCAACGGCGGCGTGCAGATGGTGATTTATTTTCCGATTTATAAAATCATCTTCCCGGAAGGGGAGCAGATTAAAAACTAACCTGCCCCCAAAAGGGTTTGGAACAGGTCGGTACCATGCAGCATACCTTTGTACGCATGGGACAAAATTCGTTCTGATCCTTGGCACACAGCACAACAAAACTCAACAAAAGCTCGTTGAAACGACAAGTTTCAACGAGCTTTTGTCGG
>OGSD01002329.1_pt1 | contig 16176 bp, 17 predicted proteins | sample 1553571 | NCBI WGS metagenome assembly OGSD01 (sample SAMEA2580072, study PRJEB22360) | human gut metagenome | biome: human gut; feature: human-associated habitat; material: faeces | place: Denmark | collected 2008/2010 | reverse complement strand
ACGGCATCGGCCTCCTGTAATTCTTCTACCTGTTTATATTCTTCTGTAAAAAGAGAAGTTCCGCATGCAGAAATCGGATTTAAGCATTTATACTGAAACATTATATATCTTCCTTTCTTATTTTTAATTTATTTTAATTCACTCTTTTTCTTTTCTAAATCTTCTTCATTGAAAGCATCGCTGATCGAACCGCCCGGTGCTACCATTGGCCATACTTTATCATCACAATCAATGATCGCATCAATGACCACCGGTGTTTTCATGGTCAGTGCCTGCTTCATTGCCGCATCAAATTCCTCGCGGTTTGTCGCACGGATCCCGGTTGCTCCCATTGCTTCCGCCATTTTTACAAAATCCACTGCGTCATTTAAAACGGTTGCGGAATATCTCTGTTCATAGAACAGATCCTGCCACTGACGCACCATTCCAAGTACATGGTTATTGACCACTACCTGTATCAGCGGTAACTGCTCTCTGACTGCTGTTGCGATCTCATTCATATTCATGCGGAAACATCCGTCTCCCGCAATGTTGATAACTGTTTTTTCCGGATTTCCGATCTGTGCTCCGATCGCTGCTCCAAGTCCGTATCCCATGGTTCCAAGTCCACCGGATGTAATTAAGGTTCTCGGCTTGGAATATTTATAAAACTGTGCTGACCACATCTGATGCTGGCCTACTTCGGTAACAATGGTCGCATCTCCGTTGGTCAGTTCATAGATTTTTTCTATCATATATGGACCGCTGAGTCCCTGCGGATGATAGGTAAGCGGATACTGTTTCTTATATTCTAAGATATGTTCCATCCACTCTTTATGCTCCATCGGCTCAAGTCTTTCGTTCACTCTCTTTAAAATCTCACGGACATCGCCCATGACGCAGGCATCCACAACAATGTTTTTATTTACCTCTGCCGGATCTACGTCAAACTGCAAAATCTTTGCATGATGGGCAAATTTTTTGGCATTTCCGATGACACGGTCTGAAAAACGTACACCGATCGCGATCAGCAGATCACACTCGCTGACTCCGAGATTGGATGTCTTCGTTCCATGCATGCCAAGCATTCCCGTGTATCGTTCACCGGTTCCGTCATAGGCACCTTTTCCCATCAGGGTATCCGTAACCGGAGCATCTACTAATTCCACAAACTCTTTTAATTCCTCGCTTGCTTCTGAGATCACGGCTCCGCCACCTACAAATATGTATGGTTTTTTCGCATGTCTTATGTACGAAACTGCCTGTTCGATGTCTTCTTCTGTCATCTTCTGTGTCAGACGCTCCACCGGCTGTATTTCTTTTGCCTTATATTCGGTCTTTTGTGCCGTGATATCCTTTGGAATATCTACTAACACTGGTCCCGGTCTTCCGGTCTGTGCAATGCGGAATGCTCTTCGTATCACATCCGCTAACTCTTTGACATCTGTCACAATAAAATTGTGCTTTGTGATCGGTGTGGTAATTCCTGCAATATCGATCTCCTGAAAACTGTCTTTTCCAAGCAGTGGAACCGTTACATTACAGGTGATCGCCACCATCGGTACGGAATCCATATATGCGGTTGCAATTCCCGTGACAAGGTTCGTCGCTCCCGGCCCGCTTGTTGCAAAACAGACACCCACTTTTCCCGTACTTCTTGCATATCCGTCTGCTGCATGGGAAGCTCCCTGCTCATGGGAAGTTAAGACATGACGAATCTCATTTCTATGCTTATACAGCTCATCATACACATTTAAAATTGCTCCGCCCGGATATCCAAATATCGTATCTACGCCCTGTTCCTTCAGACATTCTATGACGATTTGTGCTCCTGTTAACTGCATGTTATCTAATCCCTCTCTTTCAGCTTCCCTATCTTGGTATCTCTAACACTGCTCCACGGTTTCCTGAGGTAACCATGGATGCATAACGTGCAAGATAACCGCTTGTAACTTTTGGCTCTCTTGGCTGCCATTTTGTTCTTCTTGCTTCTAATTCTTCTTCTGATACTTTAACATCTAACTTCATGTTTGGAATATCAATTGCGATGATATCGCCCTCTTCGATCAATGCGATCGGTCCACCGACTGCTGCCTCCGGTGAAACATGTCCGATGGATGCTCCACGGCTCGCACCGGAAAAACGTCCGTCTGTGATCAGTGCTACGGAAGATCCAAGTCCCATTCCTGCAATGGCGGAAGTCGGATTTAACATCTCTCTCATTCCAGGACCGCCCTTTGGTCCTTCATAACGGATGACTACCACATCGCCTGCTACGATCTTTCCACCCTTGATAGCGGCAATCGCATCCTCTTCACAGTCAAAGACTCTTGCCGGTCCTTCATGTACCATCATCTCTTCTGCTACGGCAGAACGTTTTACAACACCGCCGTCCGGTGCAAGATTTCCCTTTAAGACTGCTAATCCACCGGTCTTACTGTATGGATTGTCCAGCGGACGGATAACGGATGTATCTTTATTCTCCACACCTTTAATGTTTTCTCCTACGGTTTTTCCTGTTACTGTCATGCAGTCCAGATGTAGTAATCCTAATTCGGACAACTCATTCATCACCGCATAGACACCACCTGCTTCGTTTAAATCCTCCATATATGTCGGGCCTGCCGGTGCAAGATGACAGAGGTTTGGAGTCTTTTCACTGATTTCATTTGCAAAAGATATATCAAAGTCAAAGCCGACCTCATGCGCAATCGCCGGAAGGTGCAGCATACTGTTCGTGGAACATCCAAGTGCCATATCTACCGTCAATGCATTTAAGATTGCGTCTTTTGTCATAATATCTCTTGGACGGATATCTTTTTTATACATTTCCATGACTGCCATTCCTGCATGTTTTGCAAGACGGATTCTCTCGGAATATACTGCAGGGATCGTTCCGTTGCCCTGTAAGCCCATTCCAAGGGCTTCTGTTAAGCAGTTCATGGAGTTTGCCGTATACATACCGGAACAGGAGCCACAGGTTGGACATACCTTTTCCTCATATTCGCATACATCCTCTTCACTCATGGTTCCTGCTGCATAAGAGCCGACTGCCTCAAACATGGAAGAAAGGCTGCGTTTTTTTCCTTTCACATGACCTGCTAACATTGGTCCACCGGACACAAATACGGTCGGTACATTGACTCTGGCTGCTGCCATCAAAAGTCCCGGTACGTTTTTATCACAGTTTGGCACCATGACCAGTGCATCAAACTGGTGTGCTAATGCCATACACTCGGTAGAATCACAGATCAGATCCCTTGTGACTAAGGAATATTTCATACCGATATGTCCCATGGCAATTCCGTCACAGACTGCAATGGCAGGAAATACAACCGGTACTCCGCCTGCTTCTGCAACACCCATTTTTACGGCATTTACAATTTTATCCAGGTTCATATGTCCCGGAACGATCTCATTATAGGAGCTGACAATACCTACTAACGGTTTGTCCATTTCTTCTTTTGTAAATCCCAGTGCATTAAATAAAGAACGGTGTGGTGCCTGCTGCATCCCTTTTTTTACGTTATCACTTTTCATATCTATTCTCCTTATTTCTGTATTCTCTCACAGATCAGATCACCCATTTTAGAGGTACCTACCTGTGTCACTTCTCCTGCGCGCTCTGCCTCCTGCGGCATAATGTCGATCGTGCGGTATTTGTCTTTTAACACCTGTTTTACAGCATTTTCCACTGCATCTGCTTCTGCATCTAAATCAAAGGAATAACGAAGCATCATAGCCGCACTTAAGATCGTTGCGATCGGATTTGCAATTCCTTTTCCTGCAATATCCGGTGCTGAACCGCCGCTTGGCTCATAAAGTCCGAATTTTGTCTCATTTAAACTTGCAGAGGATAACATTCCGATCGAACCGGTCACCATGCTTGCTTCATCGGATAAAATATCTCCAAACATATTCTCTGTTAAGATCACATCAAACTGTGCCGGGTCTTTGACAAGCTGCATCGCACAGTTATCCACTAACATATGCTCATAGGACACTTCCGGATAGTCCTTTGCCACTTCCTCTACCACTTTTCTCCAAAGTCTCGAAGAATCTAACACATTTGCTTTGTCCACGCTGGTTACTTTTTTTCTACGCTTCATTGCAATGTCAAAACCACGGACTGCAATTCTTCGAATCTCATTCTCATTATATGTAAGGGTATCTACGGCTGTCATGACTCCGTTACGCTCTTCGGTCACACGGTCTCCAAAGTAGAGTCCTCCGGTCAGTTCCCTCATGATCATCATATCAAAGCCGTCCCCGATAATGTCCTCCCGCAACGGGCATGCCTCTTTTAATTCTTCATACAGGTATGCAGGTCTTAAATTTGCAAAAAGATTCAATGCTTTTCTCAATTTAAGTAAGCCTGCCTCCGGTCTTAAATTTGGCGGGAGCGTGTACCATGGTGAAGTGCTGGTATTGCCACCGATGGAACCCATCAATACTGCATCTGACGCTTTTGCTGCTTCGATCGCCTCATCTGTCAACGGTACTCCGGTTGCATCTATGGAGCATCCGCCCATTAAAATTTCTTCATACTCGAATTCATGTCCGAATTCGCTTCCTACTTTATCTAATACTTTTTTTGCTTCTTTTACGATTTCCGGTCCGATCCCGTCACCGGAAATGACTCCCACTCGAAATTTCATTGCCGTACTACCTCCTGTGCTATTTTAATACTTCATAATATCATAGTATATTTAGGATTTGATTTCAACATGAATTGTTATTATTCTTTTTTATGTATTCTATAACTGTATGGAATAGAAAGTAAAAAGCAGAACAGCCTTCCTACGAAAACTGGTCTGCTTTCCATTGTCTAACATCCTGTCAGCATGTCCGCTCTTTATTTGGACTCTTCTACTGCATCGTCCGGTTTTTCTACGGCTGAAATTGCTGCTTTCTGAGCAGGGATACGGCAGTTCTTATTGTTACCAAACTCGATGATCACTGTGTCATCATTGATGTCAATAACGGTTCCGTAGAATCCGCTGGTAGTAAGAACAGTATCTCCGATTGCTAAATCTGCACGCATTGCTTCTTTTCTCTTCTGCTCCTGTTTCTGTGGACGAGCCATGAAGAAATACATGAATCCGAATAATACAATAATCCAAAGAAGCATTCCGATTGTGCCGCCTGCTTTACTCATTGCTAAAATATACATATTTTTTCCTCCTAAATCTCTAACTCACTTTCCCTATTGTACCTAAAAAATCCTTTTTCATCAATACTTTTTCCCATTATTCTCAAACTTTTTACAGATCTCCCTTGCTGATGCCGGACGTAAGCTGTCCCATACCATATAATTTTTCTTCTTTGTACGACTGATATGCCCCTTTTTCGATCGCATCCCGGATCTCTTCCATCATGGTATTGTAAAAATAAAGGTTGTGCAGAACGCAAAGACGCATTCCTAACATCTCCTTTGCCTTTAACAGATGACGGATGTATGCTCTTGAATATCGTCTGCATGCTGGGCACTGGCATCCCTCTTCGATCGGACGCATATCTTTTTCATACTTCTTATTAAAGAGATTGATCTTTCCCTGATTCGTATAAAGGTGTCCGTGCCGTCCGTTTCTGGTCGGATAAACACAGTCAAAGAAGTCAACGCCTCTTTCTACCCCTTCTAAAATATTTGCCGGTGTTCCAACGCCCATCAGATAAGTCGGTTTTTCTACCGGAAGATGCGGTACAACGGCTTCAATGATGTGATACATCTCTTCATGGCTCTCACCAACCGCAAGTCCGCCGATCGCATAACCGTCTAAATCCATCTCTGCGATCCGCTTTGCATGGTCAATACGGATATCCTCAAAAATGGCTCCCTGATTAATCCCAAAAAGCATCTGGTTTTTATTGATGGTATCTTCTAAGGAATTTAAGCGTGCCATTTCTTTTTTGCAGCGTTCTAACCAGCGGGTTGTCCGTGCCACGGAATTTTCCACATAAGAGCGTTCTGCCACACTACTTGGGCACTCATCAAATGCCATGGCGATCGTGGAAGCGAGATTGGACTGGATCTGCATACTCTCCTCCGGTCCCATAAAAATTTTTCTGCCGTCCACATGGGAATGGAAATAAACGCCTTCTTCTTTAATCTTTCGTAAGGTTGCTAAAGAAAACACCTGAAATCCGCCGGAATCCGTTAAGATTGGCTTGTCCCATACCATAAATTTATGCAGTCCGCCTAATTCTTTGATCAGCTGATCTCCCGGACGCACATGCAGATGATAGGTATTTGACAACTCTACCTGTGTCTTTATCTGTTCTAAATCTTCCGTAGAAACAGCCCCTTTAATGGCTGCCACGGTTCCAACATTCATAAATACCGGGGTCTGGATGACACCATGCACGGTATGAAATTCTCCCCGCTTTGCATTTCCATCTTTTTTGATCAATTTATACATATCTGTTCTCCTCTTGTCTGTTGCTCTATTATAACCTTTAGAAATAAAAATGTACAGTCCGATACGCATTGCAAACTTTTTTTCTCTCTGCTACAATAAAGCCAGACTATAAAAAGGAGACTTTACATATATGGCAGGTTCAACATTTGGAAAGCAATTTAAGATCACTACCGGGGGAGAATCCCACGGAGCCGGTGTCGGTGTTGTCATCGACGGCTGTCCGGCAGGACTTTCTTTGAGCAGTGAGGATATCCAGCTTTATTTAAATAGAAGAAAACCCGGACAATCCCGGTTTACGACCCCCAGGAAGGAAGATGATGCGGTAGAGATCCTCTCCGGTGTCTTTGAAGGAAAAACCACCGGAACTCCGATTTCTCTCGTTGTATACAACTGCAACCAGAAATCCAAAGATTACAGCGAAATTGCTGCCTGCTACCGTCCCGGACATGCGGACTATACCTTTGATGCTAAATATGGTTTTCGCGATTACCGTGGCGGCGGACGTTCTTCCGGGCGTGAAACCATTGGAAGGGTTGCTGCCGGTGCGATTGCTGCAAAGATTTTAAAAGAGCTTGGCATTACCCTGACCGCTTATACCAAATCCATCGGCGACATCTCCATTTCTACTTTAGATTTAGCAGAAATTGCAAATAATGCACTCTATATGCCGGATGCGGACGCTGCCGCAAAAGCATCTGCTTACTTAGACACCTGTATGCAGGAGCATGACTCTTCCGGCGGTGTGATCGAATGTATTATTGATGGTATGCCTGCCGGAATCGGGGAACCTGTTTTTGATAAACTCGATGCAGATCTTGCAAAAGCCATTTTTTCTATCGGTGCCGTAAAAGGCTTTGAGATCGGGGATGGATTCTTAACTTCTTTTGCAAAGGGAAGTGAAAACAATGATGCTTTTTTCTATGATGAAAACGGAAATGTATGTAAAAAGACGAATCATGCCGGCGGTATCTTAGGCGGCATGAGCGATGGTGCTCCGATCGTGCTTCGTGCGGCAGTCAAGCCGACTCCTTCGATCTTTAAAGCCCAGCAGACGGTAAACCGTTCCGGCGAAAACATCACTCTAGAGATCAAAGGCCGGCATGATCCTGTCATTGTACCAAGAGCCGTCGTAGTAGTAGAATCTATGGCAGCTTTGGTTCTTGTCGATGCCCTGATGGAAAATATGAGTTCCAGACTAGAGCATATGATTGAATTTTATAACTCCTGAAGTTTTTTGACGCATCTGTCCATTCGACTGTGGTTTTGCAGCACAGCGAATGCCAGATGCCGTAAACTGGCAATCGTATCCGCAAGGATGACTTTATCGTTTCGGACTCCTTTCGTTCCCAAGCGTAATAGCAATACCCTTTTGGGCTATACTGAAAAAAGAAGCACTTTTTTAAATGCTTCCTTTTCTAATCGTCTTACTCTATCTATCTTCTGTTCTATACATCCTTTGATCTTACAATGATTTCACACGCGTCCTATCGCACGGTGGGAACTTCCATTGTCAGATCAGACAGCGGGAATGTTACACACGGATGGATATATCCGAATTTTTTATCCGCCTCACGCCGTCCGTCTACGGATGTCGGCATATAGACATCTCCTGCTACCAGTCGGGAATGACACCAGCCACATTCTCCGCTTCGACAGTGTGACGGTGCTGCGATTCCATTTTTATAACTATGTGAACTTCTTAACAATTAAATTTTATTAGGAAATACAGCACTTTACAATTGACACAATCACTAATATTCTCTCTTTATAATTTATGGTCTTGGTCAGACCAAATTTTTCTTAGATTTTCTTATGTTCGTACAACGGAACAAAACAGACCCGGCTTTGGGCAATTTGCAATCAAAAAACTTGAAACCACCTTTTGACACCCTAATCCCATAGCGCAAAAAAATCAGGAAATCCTTTCGTTGTCGGTTTGAATTCCCTGATTTCTGTCATTCTTTATGTAATTTTCTAATATATCTCTAAATCTAGTCGTGAAATACTGCCTGATAGTCTTTCACAAATTTTTCGATTCCGGCATCTGTCAGCGGATGCTTGGTCATTGCCTCTAAAACAGAATATGGCACGGTTGCGATGTCTGCTCCTGCCATTGCACAATCTGTTACATGGATCGGATTGCGGATACTTGCTGCAATGATCTCCGTATGGATATCTCCTGCCTTAAAAATCTGCACGATATCTTTTACCAGATTGATACCGGCAACCGAAATATCATCGAGTCTTCCCAAAAATGGGGAAACATAAGCAGCACCTGCTCTTGCTGCAAGCAATGCCTGATTTGCCGTAAAGATCAGGGTAACATTGACTTTGATTCCTTCACTGGATAATACTTTTGTTGCTTTTAAACCTTCCACGGTCATTGGGATCTTCACGACCATATTCGGATGGATGGCTGCAATCTCGCGTCCTTCTGCGATCATGCCCTCTGCATCCTGTGTCGTTGCTTTGACTTCACCGCTGATCGGTCCGTCCACGATAGAAGCGATTTCTGCGATCACCTCGTTAAAATCCCTTCCTTCTTTTGCGATCAGGGACGGATTCGTGGTCACACCGCAGATGACTCCCATATCGTTTGCTTTTTTAATGTCTTCTACTTTTGCTGTATCTAAGAAAAATTTCATCGGTTCTCCTCCTGTACTTTTCTTTCTAAAAGTATATCCCTCTTAGCCGACAGATGCAACCGTTCTTACCATATTATTCAAAGGAGAACACATTTAAAAACTGTTTTGCTCTTTCTGTCTTCGGATGTTCAAAGAATTCCTTCGGTTCATTTTCCTCTACGATCTGTCCTCCATCCATAAAGATCACACGGTCTGCTACTGCTTTTGCAAACTGCATTTCATGCTTAGTTTTTACGGTCATCAGAGAACCGACCACGATGCCCAACGGCATACTGATCGCAATCGAAACCAGGCTGATCTGTACGGCAACGCCCAGTCCCTGTAACAGCCGAAGCATATTGCTTCCTTTTAATAGAACATCAATCCCCAAATCCGGCACGACGCAACCTCCTTTCGAGTAAGCTGCCTAAAACAGATACCGGCAGCAATAAATGAAAAACAATTGAACCAGCAGAGGGGTATTTCTGCTGAGTTCAATATATACTGCTACGATCTGTCTTACCACCGGAATCCTGTTGTATTGCACCATTGTGAAAGCAATTCCAAGCAGTCCTATTCTGAGTGTGAGAACTGTCGCTTTTTCATACAAGGGCAGATATTCCACGATAAATTCCCAATTCATGTAACTGCTCTCTTCTTCCTGTTTCTAAATTCTCCTGTTATTTGGTCTCTCCGCCTTCTACAACAAGACTGTCTTCATATTCTGAGCCATAAGTATCTTTTCCTTTGGTGACTGCAGGCTCAATACTGTCATTGCTTCCAAGAGAAGGGATTCCTACCGTATAGCCTTTGTTCTGAAGTGAAAAAGCAATTACTTCTGTATTGTCATTTGCCCATGCAACAGAAGTTCCGTTCTCAAATGCCTCTTTTGCTGTTGCATAGGAGTCAAATTTCTGAAGCGGGATATCCGGATAATTTTTGATCAGGTAAGTGCTAACGCTGCTACAAGAATTTTCTTTACTTTTAAATTCTTCATTTTGATTCTTGTTTATCATTCTGTTTTATATCTGTATATAGTGTCTGCTTTCCATACATTTTTGTGCACAGATAAATTGCTCTGCAATTATTTTGCATAAAAATGCCCGGGCTTTACTCCCGGGCAAATGGCATCTCTATCAACAATCCGTCCTATCCGGGTGCAGCACAACACATGTCGAAGCACCCTGCCATATTACTTGCCCGGGAGTATTGCATTCGACAGCAACAACATGCATATTCCATTGAAACCACATAGAACTTTCTCATCGTAGTACGCCTCCATTTCCTAACTGATAAATCAGATTATAATATTTATTTCATAGTATATCAATAGGTTTTATGGGATTTATTTTTTTACCTATTTCTTTATCCTAATGCAACATCTAAAACCATCATGACACTGAACCCAAGTGCAAAGCACACGGTTCCTATATTCGAGTGTGTCCCCTGTGACATCTCCGGGATCAATTCCTCTACTACCACATAGAGCATCGCTCCTGCTGCAAAACTCAACAGATACGGAAGTGCCGGAACGATCAGGCTTGCTGCAAGGATCGTAAGCACTGCCCCTATCGGTTCTACGATTCCGGACAATACGCCACCTAAAAATGCTTTTGACTTTTTCATGCCTTCCGCACGAAGCGGCATGGAGATAATAGCTCCCTCTGGCAGATTCTGGATTGCAATTCCCAGTGCCAGTGCAAACGCCCCTGCCGCAGTAATTTTTGCATTTCCGGAAAGATATCCTGCATAGACAACTCCTACTGCCATTCCTTCCGGGATGTTATGCAATGTAACGGCAAGTATCATCATCGTTGTACGCTTAAGCTGACTCTTCGGTCCTTCTGCCTTTTCACTCTTCTGATGCAGATGTGGAATCACAGTATCCAACATCAGCAAAAACATCATTCCTGCCCAAAATCCGACAGTCGCCGGTACAAATGACCATTTCCCCATGTCTGAAGATTGATCAATCGCCGGAATTAAAAGGCTCCAGATGGATGCAGCCACCATGACTCCTGCCGCAAATCCGGCCAATGCCCTTTGTAACATATCACTCAATGATTTTCTCATAAAAAATACAAACGCAGCTCCTAAGGATGTTCCAAAAAACGGTATCAGTATTCCAATGATTACTTTCATGCTTCTGTCTCCTTCCTTAGGTTAGTCACAACTAACCTTTGTTTATTATACTAGATTTTCTTGTCTTTGTCCACCGGACAATCCCGAGTTCGTTTTATGCCTTCTGCTTTGGCTTCCGTTTCTGTTTTAAAATCCCCTACTACTTTCTGCGCCATCTCACAGATCTTTATTTATTTCCTATAATATGCAAAAATTCTCTGGTAGTTCTATGTCCAACTGCTCGAACCTTTATTTTCTTTCACGATCACTTATCAGCTTTCCGAATGCCTGTTCCAAATCTTTCCCTTCCTGCCAGTCTCCTCCTATTGAATAAATATTACGATATTGTTACAATTCTTTTGTCAGCTGATACAAATACATTTCAAATAAGGAGGACGAAACTATGTGTTTAAAATTCAATAGCTGTTCCGAGTTATTTAGCGCAATCTGCAAATACTTTAACCTCGGTTGTTAATGGATCATAGAACAGCCCCGGCATGTGCCGGGGCTGTTGAAGTGTAGATATAGTTAAAATATATATTTTCGTTATAAGAAGTGCCACAACATTCTCTTTCATAAACCGGAAGTTATAAATGCTTTTCCATTAAATCAAAACGTCCTTTCTCTCCATTCAGCAAATCCACAGACTTCATACCCATGATTACGATACAATCTTTGTGCATACGGATTTTTCGTAAAAACATCAAGACGGATTGAATCATAACCCTTGTTCTTAATCTGTGATTCAATTTTCATTAATACCTTTTTTCCAATACCTCTATTTTGAAAGCCGGGAGAAACACAAAACCTATGGAGAACTAATGAAGTTTCGTTCGGATATTTCCATTCAGCGTAATTGTACGCTTCATCTGCTTCATCACTTATTACATATAAAGCAATTATTTTTTCATTTTCCTCTGCAACATACAAATTCCCTTTTTTAATATCATCTTCAAAATCCTCTACCGTTGGGTATATCTCGTCCCACTGATATATATTATGCTTTTCCATTTCTTTAATCGCTTCTTGAATCAAGGTAGTAATTGCTTCAATATCTTCAAATCTTCCTAATGCTGTATAGTTTTATTCCTTGTATATCGTTTTGTCAAGAGCTGCATTAGATCACATAAATTTATTAAAATCGCATCTGCTCCTGTAAATCCCATTTTCTCATCTCCAAAATCGGATTTTATCGATTTGTATCAATCCAATCTCTTTTGCATAACCCTTTCCTCATTCATATGGTCTTACAGAGTATCCGTAATGATCTCCCCATGTTCCAAGGGTTATCCTATCTATATTTGGGGCTGATATTTGCATCAATATAATCGAAATATGGTTTTTTGTTTACTTCTGTTTCATTTGCTAAATACCACTCTGCCGATTCTTTTAATCCCTTATCCAAGGAAATCGTTTCTGTATAGATCTTGTTCTGTCGTTGTACATCCAAATAGTATTCATAATTATAGAAACTGAAAAAATTTCTCTGTTCAATATCATCATAGACATTTACAAACTCTGGTTTTTTTCCCAGACATGCGTAACATTTTGTTACCCAATCTTTGATTGAAACAGTTTCCACATTACCTACATTCAGAATATGATCCTCTGGTTTTTCATTCATTATCAATTCCATTAAGTTGCACAAATCCCTGACATGAAAAAACTGCAATTTCATATTTCCATCTTTAGGCAAATAAAACTTTCGATCCATTTTTGCGCAATCAAACACAAATGCTTCTCTGTAAACATTATTCATTGGTCCATATAAATATGGTGGTCGAAGTATATAAGCATCCGGAACTTTTTCTAACAGGGCATTTTCTGCCTCATATTTGTCCGTTCCATATGTACCCCAGAATTTATTTTCAGCCTTTTCGCAGTCCTCAGAAAAAGGCTGAATTCCATATTCCGGATATACTGCACTAGAACTGATCATGATATATTGCTCAAAAGAACCCAGTGCAGCATATAGATCACTAATATCGTTCGCAGTATATGCCGTAATATCAGCCACTACATCAAAGTGTATATCTTTTAATACCTCGCCCAAATGATGCCGATCTCCCTCAATCAGTTTCACTCCGCAGATCTGTGGTTTTGAATTTCTATTGAGTACATATACCTCATAATTTCGATTAACAAAATACTCCGCTGTATATTTACTGACGAAAGTAGTTCCACCTGTAACTAATATCTTTTTCATGTTGGATTTCCTTTCCTTCCATAAAATTAATAGATTTCATACATCCCGAATTGTCAAATTCATAAGATATCACTTTTCCCTACTACCAATACTAACACAAAAATGCGTCCATGTATAATAAATGACCGCCTCTAATACTAGATGTATATTTACACGAAAGACCTGAAGCATCAACTTCAGGTCTTTTCATATTCTACTGGAGATATGTGTATTATCACCAACTTAATCTCTATGCATTTCCTGTATTCTACAAACTTCCTGTTTCAGTTCATCACTAAAATCCGCAAGATCCTGATATGTAATTACCTTAAGTCTTATGAGATAGACAATATCCCATATTGCCTCTGACTTGCTCATCCTCATAATAACCCCTGGATGTCGCTTATCTTCCTTGATTCGCTTTTCTAACTCCCAGAACTTTTCGGATGCATGCTTTGTGTTGCTCCTAAGAAAGTCCACATAATCTTTAATAAGACCTTCCATATAATTTTCCTGCCAGTCTGGAAGCTTCTCTTGAAACAGCTTCCAATCCTTTTTACTGATATCCATGGCATTCTCTCCCTGTTCTATGTTTTTCTTATAGCATTCATGCAATCTCACGAATTTTTGCGTTGATTTCTACTTTTCAATCTCCCAATGACCACTATAACCACTCCCAACATATGACACATTGGGCATCTGTTTAATCCGTCTTTTCACTTTTCTTACACCAATGCCCAATTTTGTTGCAATGTCCGATGTAAAAATTTGAGGATTGCATACCTTTTTCAACTCTTGACTATATTAATGGTTATCCCATCTTTCTCCACTATACCTTTATATTATACTCCTGCTATGTAATCCTGCTCTATCTTTTCATAATTTTCCAATGCTCCACCTTCCTTGCCTAAAAAACAAAAAGGAGTCAAATATAAGAAACTATTTGTAATCTCATGTATTCGACTCTACGGCACTACTTTATTTAATTATTATACGTCATAGCCATTCTATGAGCAAACAAATCTGCTTAGTAAATATAAAATTTATACCGCATATATATCATTTTTCGCTCTGTCCTCTGATATTTTTTCAATTACTTTTATTTCATCACATTTAATATACACTTTCTCATTACAATTATCTGCTGGATGATTTTCCAATTGCTTCTCCTTAAATCCGTCTTCTTTAATAGAATACTTTTTATACCCAGTAAGAATCAAGAAATTTTCGGAATTTTTCTCATACTCATAATTCTGCATATATCCAATATATACATAACGATTATCTTTTAAATATACTTTAACGCATGTATACTCTTCCCCATTACTTTTTATTAATTCAAATGGAACGCCTGTCATGCAAGTTCTAATTCCAATAGCTAGACATACACTAGAAAACCACTTTGAAAATTTTATTTTGAATACCAACAGTGGCATTATAAAAGAAATAGCTATTACAATTATATTGTATAGTAACATATTATCTTTATAAGCAATAAATCTACCTAATGCTAAATTGTACAAATAACTTACGGCAAATATTTTAACTACATACGCTGTATCTTCCTTTAAACTCTTTGCCTCAAGAAAATTCATAACATACAATGAAATTGTTCCCGGATAAAAATAAATAACATATATTGATAGATTTTGAATTATATCCAACGTTTTTTCTTGATTTAAAAGTAAATCCAATAATGCTTCCATTATTTCTTCTTTCCACCATCACCTGGTACCGGATTTTTTACAGCTCTTTTTTCAATTGAAGCGTATGGGTCCCTTTTACCATTCTGAGACGGACTTTTACTTGTTTTTCCTCCGCTATGGTTACTAGCACTTCTGTTATTAGTTGTTCCCATCTATTAGTTCTCCTTTGTAATTTGATAAAGAAATTATAGCACTACAATCACCAATATTCAATTTTCAAAGTTCAACATTGCCCACTAATCGACAGAATTCGACAGACCATTCCCAAGTATCGCATCAAGCAATACGGCGAACGCTTGTCGCAACTTTTTCATAACCAAATCCGCTTTCTGATATCTTCTCCGGCAGTTCACAAAGCGGACAGCAATCAGGGCGATCATATCCAACATGGTACTTCTTAAGAAGAACAATAATATTCCAAGTATAACCAATACAACACTTGGTAAATCAATAGAAAATTATATTGAACTATCTTTGGTGGCATAGTCCATATATCCCAAAACTTTACAGTCTTTCTTCTAAACGATCTTCCTTCTCCGGACATCGCTGATTGTGATTCTTCTCCCAACAGTCAATCCAAGAAGATTTGCAGTTCCTTGGACTCGTTATTAATTTTATGCGTTAATGATGTTTTTCAATTTTTGCAAAGTCACCGTTGCGAACCTGCTTTTGTCTTTCCTACTTAACATATTTCATACCACAAACAGGGCAATTTACTTGATTCATTTAACTTTCACTCCATTTAAGGAAGATTAAACCCTTTTATTCCTTTTATTTTCAAGGGTTTGAAGGACTTTTATTAAGATGTTTTGTCCACCCTCAAAGTTGTTAAAAAAAGATCAAACATCCTCTAGCCCTTTGTTTTCAATGGCTAAAGACAATTTTCATCAACACATTTTGTCCTATAAGTCATATTTTTAGCGGTTTGGACTAACCCCCGCTATTTTTATGCAAAAAAATAAACCAACTATATAGACGATTCACATATACATTTAATCTTGTGTTACCTCTGCCTTTGTTATATAGAAAAAAAGTTGTAAAACCATTGATTTTACAACTTCCTTCTTAAGTAGCGAGAGGGGGATTTGAACCCTCGACACTGCGGGTATGAACCGCATGCTCTAGCCAACTGAGCTATCTCG
>OGSD01002324.1_pt1 | contig 16204 bp, 11 predicted proteins | sample 1553571 | NCBI WGS metagenome assembly OGSD01 (sample SAMEA2580072, study PRJEB22360) | human gut metagenome | biome: human gut; feature: human-associated habitat; material: faeces | place: Denmark | collected 2008/2010 | reverse complement strand
TTGAGGCCCGCCAGTCTCCGCTGAATCTGTCCACTGCCGGCACTCTGTCCAGTGCGTTCGCTAAGACGCCTGTTACCTCTGAGGTGAAGACCGTGATCGGCGAGCCTGCAACCAAGCCCGTAACTTCCTTGGATCAGCTGCCTGCAGCTCTGGCTGCTTATGCAACGACTGACGGCACTTATTACTATGCTGACAGCGCTATGAGCCAGCTTTATTACACCACGGAGGCTCTGACCGATGCTGATGTAACCGGTGCGACTTCCACCAATGTTGGTGGTCAGGCTTACACCACGGCTACCGATCCCACCGGCCAGACTGTTGTGAAGAGCGGTTCTTCCTGGTACTTCCTGAACGCCCAGGCTTATGCCACCGCATGGGATACCACCTCTTATGAGGCTGCTCCCTATGCGATCAACGGTGCTGAAAAGGAAGGCACCTTCAATCAGGCGAAGTTCGTTTACTACAATGCCAATGGCGTTGCCGTGAGCAAGGACTTCACTGTGAAGCACATGGTGACCGAGAAGTCCATTGTCAACAATGGTAGTGAGGAAACCCGTGCACTTGCCATGCAGGCAAGAGACAAGATGCGCTATGCTGTGGATCAGTGTGCGCAGATGCTGAGCGTTACCGTTGCCGGTCAGATCTTCACGGATGTTTCTTCCATTCGTGACGGTATGACGGACGCCAACTTCGATCTGCCCGAGTACCAGAAGATGGTATCCGTGGCGAAGGATGCTGAAAAGATGTACGCTGCAGATATTTACCTGAAGAGTGACGAGTCCAAGACGGTGCTTGCCACCTGCGCTTGGAACCAGATCGACCAGACCATTGCTGACCTGGCAAACACCAATGGTAATGACGCTGCGGATTATACCTATGCATTCTCCACCAGCACTTCTTCTCTGCTGATTGAAGAGGCTGTTCGTATGTTTAGCCTGTACATGGGCACTGTGACCGAGCGCGGCTATATCGGCGACAAGGTGGAGGCTGAGGTTTCTCACGCCAGCGGCAGCGCTTACAGCGCAATGACCACCACCTGGACAGATTCCGGTAAGGTCGATGCAGATGGCAACGCCATCAAGAATGCTGCAATCGCCACCACCGCGACTTCCGCGAAGTACGGTGCTGTTGAGGGCGGCAAGCTGGTTAACAAGGGCGAGAAGGTTTACACCGACGAGTCCTGGACCAACTATGTGAACGCACTGGCTGCTGCTGTAGATGTTGCGACCACCGGTAACGGCGACTACGCCCATAAGGACGCTGCCACCTATGTTCCGGCTGATAAGGACAACTACACCGCCAACCTGTCTGCTTGCTTCACCGCTTACAAGAACCTGGTAGATGCAGAGAACTCTCTTGAAGAGGGCACTGCTCCCTCCGGCTTCGCTGTAACCGGTAAGGTGCTTGCTCTGGCGAACACAACCGGTAAGGTTGCTGGTAATGCATTTACCGTTGTTGGCTGTGATGTGGTCATCAATGGCGAGACTGTGGCTACCACTGGTCAGGATGGTACCTTTACCATTCCGTCTTTGGCTGCCGGTAAGTACACAGCAACGCTCAGCTACCAGTATGGCTTTGACCGTAACATCACCATTGAGGTGAAGGACGGTAATGTGGATCTGGGCAGCTTTGGCATGGTTGCTTGTAACTTTAAGAAGGATGCATCGATCGATGCTTCCGACTTTAGTGCTTATATGCGTGCAACCGGTAAGAAGAGTACTGACTCTGCTTATAATGCGGCTTGCGACTTCAACCATGACGGTAGCATTGATGCTACGGACTACAGCATTTATAAGGCATTCTCCGGTAAAAACCTGAGCGACGCTATTTACGGCTAAATCCTAACTTAAAGTACCCGGGCGGTGCTTCGGCACCGCTTGGGTCACACTGATTTTGATTATGAAATTGAACAAACTCAAGAGAACACTTGCTGCTTTCTTATCGTTTGTATTGATTTTGACCTTAACCTCTATAACCCCGCTGGCTGCCCAGGGTACCTTGGGCACCGAGCAGCCCCACCTCTCCTGTACCTTTACGGACAGCGAGGGCCGGGCGGTAGACGGCAATGCACTGTCTGCCGGGGATTATACCGTATCCTTTACGCTTTCCGGTATGCAGTCCTTTGCCGTGATGCAGTACACCATGTCTTATGACGCGGCTGTGCTGACGGTCAACGGTCACAGTGATCTGCTGTCGGACAGCAAGCCGGATCAGCTGCGGGGCCTTGGCGCCGCCGGTGTGCTGGTGCAGAATGGGACCATCAACTTTGGTTTTATCACCAGGGTGGACCAGACCGCCACCACCACCGCCATTGATGCGGCGGGTCAGCTCCTTTTGAAGTTGCAGGTTACCGTTGCTACGGTTGCGCCTGTGGACTTTGCAAAGATTGTGACCTTGGATACGGACCCGAACCAAACCTTCATTGAGGCAGATTATGCGGATTATGCCGATTATGGCACGGCTGACCAAGACTGCTATGCGCTGGTCACCGCCTTTGACGGCTATACCGCAACGCTGTATCCCATGACAGCGGATCTGTCCCCGGCCACCGGCCATGCCGTTACCGGCAAGGTGCTGGCGCTGGCCAATACCAGCGGCAAGGTCGCCGGCAGTGCATTTACCGTCATCGGTTGTGATGTGCTGATCAATGGAGAGGTTGTGGCAACTACCGGCGCAGATGGCGTATTTACCATTCCGTCTTTGGCAGCCGGTACTTATACCGCTACGCTGAGCTACGCCTACGGCTACGACCGTGACATTGAGATTACGGTTGCTGACGGTGATGTGGATCTGGGCACCTACGGCATGGTTGTTTGTAACTTTAAGAAAGATGCAACTGTTGATGCATCTGATTATAGTGCTTATAAGCGAGCAACCGGTAAGAGTAGTTCCGACGATGCTTACAATGCTGCGTGCGACTTTAACCACGATGGCAACATAGATGCGACTGATTACAGCATCTATAAGGCGTTTACCGGTAAAAATCTAAACAATGACATTTATGCAAATGCATAAAATAAGGAGGATTTCATAGCATGCGCAAAAGCGTAAAGAAAGTGATTTCCGGTGTGCTGGCAGGTATGATGATCCTGACCGCTGCTCCGATTTCTGCTATGGCCGCAGATTATCAGTTGGGCGATGTAATTGCTGACTCTGATGTTTGCGCCCCCCAGACTTTGCAGCCGAAGATTGATGTAGTGTGGACCCCTTACACCGGTAAGGGCGGTGCATTCGTTAATGATGGCGATGAGAGCTGGGTAGCAGACGGTACCACCGTAAATGACCTGAGCAAGCACTCCGTTGAAGGTAAGACTGTTGAGGAATTGCCTTCTAACAGTAAGTACGGTGAATTTGGTTTTGTTGCTTGTACCTTCATTTTGAGAGATACCGCTGGTCAGTTCGGCGCAACCCAGTTTAAGTTTACTTGGGACAGCGCTTTGACCATTGGTAACCGTATGGGCAACACCGGCAGCTTTAAGACGACACCCGCATTCGAGGGTACCGGCGCCGAAACCCTGTATAATTCAAATTGGGAACCCTATATGACTGATGATGCTTCTGCTTTGAGCACCACCGATGCATATATTTCCTTTGGTAACCCGCTGGATGCCAACAACAACGACGCGGCTGTGACTCGTTGGGTTGGCGAGACTTCCAGCATTGGTGATCCGGATGCCGGTACCGTGATCGATGGTCTGTACATCTGCACCATCGGTTTCAAAGTAAAGGCCGGTACCACCATCAGCGATGACCTGCTGCACTTTGAGCGTGCTGAGTATTGTGGTATTCCTTACAATGCTTTCGGTACGGATGTTCCGTATTTGTACACCCTGACCGGTAAGTCTTGGAGTGAGGGTACCCCCGTTGGTACCATCGAGTGCCCCATGAAGGCATCTGCTCCGGAGACCAAGTCTTACACCGTTAACTATGTGACCGAGGACGGCGCTTCTCTGGGCACCGAGACTGTGGAAGAGGGCAAGAGCCCCGCTTCTGTACCGGCTCTGCCCACGAAGGCTCCCGATGCTGCCGGCCACTACAGCTATGCTTGGGATACCGATCCCACCACAGCGACCATTTCCGCAGACACCACCTTCACTGCTAAGCTGACCACCACGCCTCATACCGAGACGAAGCTGGAAAGCAACTTTGTGGATGCCACCTGCGATAAGGACGGTTCTAAGACCGTGACCACCAGCTGCTCCGTGTGCGGCTATGTGATCAGCGTTGAGAATGTGGTTATCCCGGCTACGAAACACAACTGGGGCGAGTGGAAGCATGACGATGCTACCGCTAAGGCTGATTCCAAGCACACCCACATCTGCCTGAACGATGCGTCTCATACCGAGAGCGAAGCTTGTAACTTTATTTCTAAGGTAACTCAGCAGCAGACTGCTGATCAGCCTGAGATCACCACTTACACCTGTAAGGATTGCGGCTACTCCTACACTGAGGAGACCAAGCCCGCTCTGGGTCATACCCACAACTACGGTGCCCCCGTTGCTGATTACACCAGCGGTGAGGCCTTCGTTGAGGGTAAGGATTACACCCACACTGCTACCTGCACCGGCGAGGGTACCTGCAGCCAGCCTACTAAGACTGACAAGTGCACCTTCGATAATGGTGTGGAGACCAAGGCTGCTACCTGCACCGAGGACGGCGTGAAGACCTTCACCTGCACCGAGTGCGGCGGCACCTACACTGTAGCTATCCCGGCTACCGGCCACGCTTGGGGCCAGTGGAGCCATGACGCTGCAACTGCAGAGGCTGATGCCACCCATACCCGCGTTTGCGCCAATGACGCTTCTCACAAGGAGACCAAGGCCTGCGACTTCACCGCTAAGGTGACCCAGGAGGCTACTCTGGATCAGGCCGAGATCACCACTTACACCTGTAAGGACTGTGGCTACTCCTACACCAAGGAGACCGCTCCGGCTCTGGCTGGTGTGACCGTAACTGTAAATGCTGTGGAGAACGGCTCTGTAACCCTGGCCGGTCAGGATGTGACCGCCGGTGGTTCTAAGAAGTTCGCTGAGAACGGCACTTACACCCTGGTTGCGACTCCCAATGAGGACTGCACCTTCGTAGGCTGGCAGACCGGTAACAAGATCGTTTCCACCGATGCTACCTACACCACCGTGGCTGTCGCTGACGTCACCTACACGCCCGTGTTCGCTGAGTCCGCTAAGCCCGTTCAGTTCACCTTTGTTGATATGTTCAACAACGTGATCTCTTCTCAATCTGTTGCTTCCGGCGCAGATGTGAAGATCCCGCAGGCGCCCACCTACACCGGCTACACCTTCACCGGTTGGTCCGCAGATGAGGCTACCATTAAGGCCGCTACCTCCTCCATGACTGTTTATGCACAGTATGAGAAGGACGCTGCCGCTACCTACACTGTAACCACTGACGCTGATGCTACCGTTGCTTACGGCAGCAACTCCGCACAGGGTACTCTGGCTGACGTTCCTTACGGCACCCAGGTAACCGTGTCTAAGGCTGGCGCTACCGCTTGGGCTATCGACGGCAAGATCGTTGCTTACGGCGACAGCTACACCTTCTATGTTGCTTCTGATGTAACTGTGAAGGCTGCTTCCGCTACCACCCAGGCTCCCGTTGTGGCTGCTGTTTCTGCCAACCAGGTTGCCGGTTCTTACAAGGTTGAGTTCGTTGCTACCCGCGCTATGGTGGATGGCTGCACTTACCTGAAGTCCGGTTTCGTGTATGGTAAGAACCTGACCGATGCTGACCTGACTCTGGCCAACGTTGGCAAGAAGGGTTCCGCTGATAACTCCGGCGTTGTGAAGGCAGCTTATGCCAACAGCACCGAGGGCAGCACTCAGTTCATCCTGAGCTATGGTATCTCCGCTCAGACCGGCACTGCCTCCGCTAAGGCATTCTTGACCTACAAGGATCAGAATGGCGCAGTGAAGACCGTGTACTCTGATGTGATGAACCACACTTACGCTTAATCGCGTAGACCCCTATTTATCGCTCCTGCCGGCGGGCAACTGCCGGCAGCGATATAAGGCAATTTAGGAATAGGAGGAATGTCTTCATGAAAGAAGCTTATTCTAAGCCTGTTGTCGACGTCAAGGAATTTCAGCAGATCAATGTGATGACCGCAAGCGGTCCTGAAATTGTTGGTGGCGAAGACGACTAATTGCAATTAGTAAAATAATTGCTCGAGCGAAAAGAGCCGAGGGAGCAATCCCTCGGCTCGATTTTTTTGCTTTACCGGTGCGGCAGGTTGGTTGCACCGGGTCTGTATTGTACGAACCGACGGGGAGACCGTCGGCTTTTTTGTTTTTTTATGGTAATGGAGCGGCACTTATGGTACAATGAAAGCAGACGAAACGAATTGGAGGCGGCGGTATGAAAAAGATGACAAAGCGCCTGGCGTGCTTGGTGCTGGCGTTGGTACTGGCCTGCTGTGCCCTGCCGGGGGTCACTTACGGTGCCACCACCTCGGTAGATCTGAACCAAAATTACCTGTTCCGTGCCCGGACTAACGCCTTTTCCTTTGGCACCGGTGAGACGGCAAACCTGACCTTTACGCCCCAGTACACGGCGAAATACACCTTAAAGCTGTACGGCCATGTGACAGGCGGGCGGAATATCCGTGCCAGCCTGACGAACCCGGACGGCACGGTCACGGACTTTGAATACCCTAACCGTACCGGCTCTACCGTTAAGGATTACAGCCATCCGTACCTGACCGCTACCCTGGAGCAGGGCAAAACCTATACCTACTCGGTTAGGGGCTGGACGGCAACCAGTACCGGCGCAACGGTAGATGTGGACTTTACCAGCGGCGAAAGCGGCACCCTTTCCCAGGAGGTGGGGCTGCGGCTGTATCTGGACCAAACGGAATTTACCGCTTACAGCCAGCAGGCGGTGCTGAATGCAATGAAGCTGCTGATTGTGGATCGCACCGGCGCCCACTTGGAATGGAAGTATAAGGATGCGATGGGCAGCCTGCTGGTGGGCGGCGCCGATGTGATCGTGGATCTGTCCGCTTGCGGTGCCTGCGGCAAGAACACGGTGCAGGTGCACTATATGGGCTACACCGCCACGGCGGATTTTAATTTGGCCCACGACTATTCTGTGCTGCTGGAACGGGTGGCGGCTACGCCCACTGCCCGCGGTTATGACCTACTGAGGTGCAGCCGGTGCAGCGCGACCACCCGGGCGAATTTTGTAGATTACGACGGCTTTTGCATTGCTACCCCCGGCGCGGATATGGGCGCACTGCTGTTTAACGATACGGACGTGACCGCCGGCGGCCGCATTTATGTAGATCGAGGCAAGGACTGCACGCTGCTGGCTCTGCCCAATAGCGGCTGCCGTTTTGCCGGTTGGCAGCAGGGAAATAAGATTCTGTCCGGCGATGCCAGCTATACCTTTACCCCGGTGGCCAGCGCCACCTACACGCCGCTGTTTTTGGACAACAGCGACCGGCTGACCTTTTTGTTTATTGACCCGTTTTCCAATGTGTTGTCTTATCAACAGGTGGACAGTGCTGCGGAGGTAAAGATCCCCACGCCGCCTGCCTACACCGGCTATACTTTTGTCGGGCAGAGCCTACCCGCCGACGCAGATCCACAGCGCCACCGGCTCCCTGACCGTGCAGGCGCTGTACCGCGCCGGTGGAGCCAAGCAGCTGACCGTCACCGCCCCCGGCTGCACCTTGCAGTGCGGCAGCCAAACTGCTCGGAACAGTCTGACTGTTGCCTATGGGGCGCGGGTTACTGTGTCTGCAGCAGATGCCAAGGGCTTTTCAGCCGATGGGCGTGTGCTGGGTTATGGCAGGCGGGACAGCTTCTTCGCCGGTGCCCGGTTTGTGGCCTTCCGATTTGGCGCTGGAGAAGCGCACCGATGATCTGACTCCGGTGCCCTCTGTGTCCCTGCTCTCCGCCCAGTTGCAGTCGGATACCGGGCGGGTGATGTTTGCTGCCACTCGGTCCATGGCCGGGGAGGGGAACCGGCTGGTGACCTCCGGCTTCCTGTATGGCAAGAATTTGGCAGACGATGACCTGGTGCTGGAGATGGCCGGTAAGCCGGGCACCGGTACGGACGCCGGCACGGTGCGCTGCGCGCAAAACCGCTCTACGGAGCCGGAAGGCCAGTTTGTGCTGTACTACGGCATTTCCGCCCATGTGGGCACTGCCGCCGCGCGGGCGTACCTGACTTATGCAGACGCAGACGGCGCCCTGCACACGGTGTATTCCGCCGTGCTGCGCTATACCTATTGACAGACCTTTCCTATTTACAATCCGTCTGACCTGTGCTACAATAAGGGCAGCAAAGGAGTGCGATTATGAAAAAAACTATACGCCTGGGCAGTTTTCTGCTGGCGTTTCTGCTGCTGGTGTGCACCCTGCCGGTGACGGCGTGGGCGGCCACCACTGTGGACTTAAATCAAAATTATCTGTTCCGTCCCCGAGACAACGCCTTTTCCTTTGGCGCCGGCGAGACAGCAACTTTGACCTTTACCCCCCAGTATACGGCGGAATATACTTTGAATCTGAATGGCCATGGGGACGGTGGAGGCGGTCGGAATATCAAGGCCAGCTTGACGAACCCGGACGGCACCGTGAGGGATTTTGTATATCCAAACCATGAAGGAACCACAACCCCGAATTTCGCGCGGCCCTTTTTGACCGCTAAGCTGGAGAAGGGCAAGACATATATCTATTCTGTGACGGGTAAAATAGCCTCTACGAGTGCTACCGTAGATGTGAACCTGACTAGCAGCCAAAGCGGCACTCTGTCCCAGACGGTGGGACTGCGGTTATATCTGGACCAAGAAGAGTTTACCACTTATAGCCAGCAGGCGGTGCTGAATGCGATGAAACTGCTGATTGTGGATCGTTCTGGTGCTCATATAGAGTGGAAGTATAAGGATGCTTTAGGCAGTCTGACAGTAGACGATGTTGATGTGATTATAGATTTGTCCACTTGTGGTAGTTGCGGCACGAATACTGTGGTGGTGCACTATATGGGTTATACCGCTACAGCGAATTTCAATTTAAAACATGACTACCGACCGAAAGCTTCTGTACTGCCCACCTGCACCACTGCGGGCTACACGCCCTACTTCTGCACCATTTGCGCAGATGAGGTGCACCGGGATATTGTCCCGGCGCTGGGTCATAATTACAAAGAAAAAAGCCGTGCCTTGACCAAGGCCACGACTTCTAAGGACGGCAAACGGACGGCAACTTATGCTTGTACCCGTACCGGCTGCAAGGCCACATACACCAAGACCTTGCAAACATACTATAAAGCCAGCAATATCAAGCTGAGCAAAACTGCTTGCACCTACAACGGCAAAGTGCAAAAACCGTCTGTGACCGTGAAAGACAGCAAGGGCAAGGCCCTGAAGAACGGCACGGATTATACCGTCAGCTATCCCAAGGGCATGAAGAATGTGGGCAAATACACCGTGAAAGTGACCCTCAAGGGCAATTACAGCGGCAGTAAGTCCACGACCTACAATATTAACCCGAAAGGTACAAGTGTGTCTAAGGTTACCGCTGCCAAGAAAGGCTTTAAGGTGACCTGGAAAAAGCAGGCGACCCAAATCACCGGCTATCAGGTGCAGTATAGTACCAGCAGCAAGTTTAAGAGCGCCAAGACGGTGACGATCAGCAAGAATAAGACCACTTCTAAGAGTGTGAACAAGCTGTCTGCGAAGAAGAAGTATTATGTGCGCGTGCGCACCTATAAAACCGTAAAAATCGGTGGCAAGAGCGTAAAACTCTACTCCGGGTGGAGTAAGGCCAAGAGCGTGACCACCAAGAAGTAATACATTCTTGTCATTGCCGCCCGCCAATCCCTTCGTCAACGCCTACGGCGTTGCCACCACCTAACCGGTGCTGTCGCATTTATGCGACTGAGGGGATAAAAGCGGGCAGATACGATCCGCTCCTACCGGTTTAATCGCATTTTCATAAAATAAACAAGCACCCGCATTCGTAAAGAATGTGGGTGCTTTGTCGTTCTATCTGCTAAGCTGCACTAAATCTCGATGAATTCGTTAAACACGGCGGTCATTTTTTTGCTGACCTCCAGGTCGGTGTGCAGGCTGCCAAAGTACCAGTGCATATACTCCACCTGCTTCATCAGCTCTTGCAAGTAGGTGTTCAGCGGGGTAATGTGCACGCCTTTGTTGGTGTGCAGCTTTAAGAAGTCCTTGGCAATGGCCGGAGCCTCGTAGGTGAGCACATAGTTGACGGCGTACTTATACTCTCGCAGGTTGTCTTGGCCGTTTTTCAGGTCCTCGGCGGTGGGCAGCTCCGCTTTCCACCAGCTGACCCCGTCCTCTCGCATATCTTTGTCCTCGCTTTCGCCGCCGCCCATCACAAAGAAGGTCTTGTTCTCAAACATAAACATCTCGCCCCGCATTAGGTGGTAAATGTTGTCGGCGATCTTGTGGGTGTTGCCGCCTTTCCAGCGGTAGGGGGTATAGCTGTCCAGCATATCAAAATTCTCATGCGCGCCGTCTAAAAAGCAGATGGTGTACTTGCGCTTTTTCAGCCACTCCAGGTTGCGCTTTTCCTTGGGGTCGTTGGGGTTCCAAAGAAAGCCAAAGTCGCCGCAGACGATGACAATATCTTTCTCCCCCAGGCGCTTGAGTTTAGGGTCTTTGAAGTGGGACAGATCCCCGTGGGTGTCGCCGGTAATGTAAATCATAATTCGCTCCGAAAAATTCAAAAAGTTTTTACGCATTTGGGCTTTTCAATTGGGCCCAAAGATGATAGACTAAGTATTATAATATCTTTAATTGGTTCAGGTGTCAAGTTCCATGAAAAAAACTGTCTCTTTCTTTTTATCTTTCGTTTTGCTGCTGTCCGCCGTGTTCTGCGTGCCGGGCTTTTCTGCCTCTGCCGCAGTGTATAAGCCGGACCGCAAGCTGTATTCCCAGGCCTATATGCTCCTTAGCCTGGATGATCCGTCCTTCCCTGTGGTGGCGGAGAAAAATCAGGACAAGCGGATGTACCCGGCTTCTCTGACCAAGATTGTCACCACCATGGTGGTGCTGAATAAAGTGAAGGACCTGAGCCAAAAGACCAAGGTGAGCCAAAGTGCCTACGACGCTGTGCTGGGCACCGGAGCACAGACGGCCGGGCTGAAAGTGGGGGAGAGCCTGACCATTGAACAGCTGCTATATCTTACTATGGTCCATTCTGCCTGTGACGCTTGCCAGGTGCTGGCGGAGTTCGTTTCCGGTTCTACGGACGCCTTTGTGGCGGAGATGAACAGCTGGGTTCAGTCCCTGGGGTGCAAGAACACCCATTTTGTGAACCCGGACGGCCTCCACGACCCCAACCACTATTCCACCGCTGCCGATCTGGCGAAGATCACCTTAAAGGCGCTGCAAAACGACACCTTTGAGAGAATCAGCACCACCGTGCAGTACAAGTACAAGAATACCACTTTTACCCACACCAACTTAATGCTGCAAAGCGGCTATGTGTCTTACTATTACGAGTACGCCAGCGGCATTAAGACCGGCTCCACCGAGGAGGCGGGCTACTGCGTGATCACTAAGGCATCTAAGGACGGCTACAACTATTTGGCGGTGGTGCTGGGCGCGCCGGTGATCGATTATAACAGCGACGGCTATGTGGAGAAATGCTCGTTTATTGACGCTGCGTCCCTGTTTGACTGGGCCTTTGACTCGCTGAAATATACCACCCTGGTCAGCGAGAGCGATGTGATCGACGAGGTGCCGGTAGAGAATGGCAAGGACGCAGACGCGGTGCAGCTGGTGGCAGAAAAGGATGTCAATACCATTGTGCCCGCCGGACTGGATAAATCCGCCGTGATTATTCGGGCGGTGGATAAGCCGGAGAGCGTGCAAGCCCCGGTGGAAAAAGGACAGAAGATCTGCAAGGCGGAGATCGTCTACGCAGACCAGGTGGTGGCCACGGTGCAGCTGGTGGCTGCCAATCGGGTGGAACTGTCCACTTTCTTAAAGATTTTGAACGCAGTCAAAGCGTTCTTTTCCCTGACTGTGGTGCGGATCGTGCTGGGCGCCGCTGTGCTGTTTGTGCTGGTGTACCTGTATCTGTTTATCCGCAACGCTCGCCGTAAGAGCAAGCGCAGGGCAGAGAAAATGCGCCAGTACGAGGAAATGCAGACCTCCGGCAATCGGGATCAGGACGGCCCGCCGGACCTGCCGCCCCCGGTGCATAGATAAAGAAAAATACGGCGTAGCCATACGCAACATACCTGGCGCTGGAGCGCTTTATCCTCCAGCATACCCCGGTGATGTGATAAAAGGTTGTTTCGTTTTTGATCTCCGCCGTCAGCTGCGCTGACAGCTCCCCTTTATTGCATAAAAGGGGAGCCAAGTTTTACAATTTTGCTTCTCTTGTGTAAACGGTGGCGGGATCGTCCTGTCCAATAACCCTCAACATACAAAAAAGAGTTCCCCAATCAAAGGGAACTCTTTTTGTCATTTTTATTCGGCGTTAGCCCTCGTATTCGTCCTCGTTCTCCCAGTTGTGCCAAATGTTTTGCACATCGTCGTTGTCCTCGAACATCTCGATCATCCGGGCCATCTTCATCATATCGTCCTGGCTTTCCAGGCGGGTGTAGGTGGTGGGGATATACGCCGGCTCAGAGGAAAGGATCTTGTAGCCCTTGCCCTCCAGCTCGTCTCGCACGGCACCCACATCGTTGGGCTCGGTGCGAATTTCAAAAATATCCGTATCATCGGTCAAGAAGTCGGCAGCACCTGCCTCCAGTGCGTCCTCCATCAGCTGATCCTCGTCCACATCCTCGCGCTCAATGACGATGACTCCCTGGCGGTTGAACATAAAGGTCACGGAACCCTGGGTGCCCATATTGCCGCCGGCCTTATCAAAGTAATGGCGAACCTCACCGGCGGTGCGGTTGCGGTTGTCGGTCAGGGCCTCTACCACCACGGCCACGCCGCTGGGACCGTAGCCCTCATAAATGATCTCCTCATAGTTGGCGGTGTCCGTCTCGCCGGCCGCCTTCTTGAGCATACGATCAATATTGTCGCCGGGCACATTATTCTGCTTGGCCTTGGCGATAATGTCCTTTAACTTGGTGTTTACACTGGGGTCCGGGCCGCCCTGCTTTACGGCAACGGCCAGTTCGCGCCCGATCTTGGTAAAGACCTTGGCTCTGGCGGCGTCGTTGGCGCCCTTTTTGCGCTTAATGGTGCTCCATTTGGAATGTCCGCTCATCCAATCACTCCTTCAGTCTTAGTCTAAAATACCCGTCAATTTTACCACAAAGCCCCGCCAATATCAAGTGCAAAATCCGCATTCAGCCGCCGAGCGGGTCACTTCCCGGTCAAAATCGCAACTTTCTGTTGTATATGCTGCTAAAATATGGTATGATAATGCGTATAAGTTCTAAGCAAAAACAAAGAACGGAGGACGATTTTATGTATTCGGATTACTATGATTCCATTGCCCAGGTGGCAGGTGCGGACCCGGAAGTTGCTGCGGCAATGAATCAGGAGCTGCAACGCCAGCGGGATAATATTGAGCTGATCGCATCGGAGAACCTGGTGTCTCCCGCTGTGATGGCAGCTATGGGCTCTGTGCTCACCAACAAATATGCCGAAGGTCTGCCCGGCAAGCGCTACTACGGCGGCTGCCAGTATGTGGATGTGGTGGAGAAGATTGCCATTGAGCGCGCCTGCAAACTGTTTGGTGCCAAGTATGCCAATGTGCAGCCCCACTCCGGTGCCCAGGCCAACACGGCTGTCTATTTTGCTTTGCTGAAGCCGGGTGACACGGTGATGGGTATGGCGCTGGACAACGGCGGCCACCTGACACACGGCTCTCCCGTGAACATCAGCGGCAAATACTTTAACTTTGTGCCCTACGGCGTCAATGACGAGGGCTTTATTGACTATGCGGCATTTGCCAAGCAGGTGAATAAAGTGAAGCCCAAGTTGATTGTGGCCGGTGCCTCCGCCTATCCTCGGGAGATTGACTTCCAGACTATGGCGGATATTGCCCATGCCAACGGCGCTATGTTCATGGTGGATATGGCCCACATTGCCGGCTTGGTGGCAGCGGGTCTGCACCAAAGCCCGGTGCCTTGCGCCGATGTGGTGATGACCACTACCCATAAGACCCTGCGCGGTCCTCGGGGCGGCCTGATCCTGTGCAACAATCCCTATTTGATCAAAAAGCTGAATTCCGCTGTGTTCCCCGGTACCCAGGGCGGCCCGCTGATGCACATTATTGCCGCCAAGGCCGTGTGCTTTGGCGAGGCGCTGAAGCCGGAATTCAAAGCCTACCAGCAGCGGGTGATCGACAACGCCAAAGCACTGGCGAAGGGACTTACCGACCGTGGGCTGAACCTGGTGTCCGGCGGCACGGATAACCACCTGTGTCTGCTGAGCCTGATTGGCACCGATGTGACCGGCAAGGAGCTGGAGCACCGGCTGGACGAGGTGCATATCACCCTGAACAAGAACACCGTGCCCAACGAGCCCCTGTCTCCCTTTATCACCTCCGGTGTGCGGATCGGTACCCCGGCAGCCACCACGCGTGGACTGAATACGGAGGATATGGACAAGATCGCCGAGTATATTTACCTGGCCATCACGGACTTTGACAATCAAAAAGAGAACATTGCGGCGGGCGTGGCAGAAATCTGCAAAAAATACCCGCTCTATGCGTAAAATTTTATGAAAATTCTGTTTGTTTATCTGTTTCAGGCGCTGCTGCAGCTGATTTATCTGCCCTTAAAGGCGTTTTGTAAGGTGCAGGATCAGGTGGTCTATCTCTCTCGCCAAAGCAACGAGAAGAGTCTGGATATGCAGCTGCTGGAACAGGCCATAGAGGAGAAAGCCCCCGGCACCCGCCAGGTGTTTCGGCTGCAAATGATGGAGGACGGCTTTGCCGGCAAGCTTCGCTATTTCGGCCATTTGGTAGGGGATATGAAAGCCCTGGCTTCCTCTAAAGTGGTGATCGTAGACACTTACTCCATCGCCGTGTCCTGCCTGCGGCATAAAGCCGGCGTGCAGGTGGTGCAGATGTGGCACGCACTGGGGGCCGTTAAGAAATTCGGCTTGCAATCCCTGGGCACCAAGGAGGGGCGGGACGCCCGCTTGAGCCACGCCATGCACATGCACCGAGGCTACGACTATGTGTTGTGCCCCTCGGCAGCCACCGCTCGATTTTATATGGAAGCCTTTGGCTGCCCGGCAGAGAAGATCAAAATTTGCTCCCTGCCTCGGGTGGACGATATTGTGACTCCCAAAGAGGGGCTGGCGCAGCGCTTTTATGCAGAGAACCCGGGTCTCAGTGACCGACGGTTGGTGCTGTATCTGCCCACTTTCCGAGATCGTGAGGCCTATGTGGCCCAGGAGCTGAAATTGGCCTTTGCGGAGCAGGAGACCTACCGGTTGGTGGTGCGTACCCACCCATTGAGCAAGGTAAAGCCGGATCCGGAATTCAGTATCCACGGCGACTACTCCACCTATGAATTGATGCAACTGGCAGACGCCATCGTGACGGACTATTCCGCCTGCGCTTTTGAGGCATCTCTCTTAATGAAACCCCTGTATTTCTTTGTGCCGGATTATGATCTGTATATGCGGGATCGGGGGCTGAATGTGGACTTGCGGCAGGAGATGCCTGCTGCCACCTTTACGGACGCGGATGCGCTGGCAGACAGCCTGCGCGCGGCGGCTTATGACTATGACGCGCTTTATGCGTTTCAGTCCAAATATGTGGAGAATACCAAGAATAATAACGCAGCCATCTTAGCCAATTTTGTGCTGACTTTGCTGCAAAAGAAGGACAGCGATTCTTAATGGAATACACATTTTCAAACAAGATCTCCGCACTGCAACCCAGCGCCATTCGAGAGATCTTGAAGGCTACCGCTGACCCGGCCATTATTCCGCTGGCAGCGGGCAACCCGGCGCCGGACGCTTTTCCGGTGGACGAGGTACGGGCCATTACCGCCGATATTCTGCAAAAAACGCCCATTGACGCCTTGCAGTACGGCGTGTCCGAGGGGTATCAGCCCCTGCGGGACACAGTGCGGGACTGGCTTGCCCGTCGGGAAAAGATCGGTACCGATGGGGATGATCTGCTGATCGTCAGCGGCGCGACCCAAATTATGGACCTGGTGACCAAGGTGCTGTGCAACGAGGGCGACACGGTGATCTGCGAGGAACCGTCCTTTATCGGCTCCC
>OGSD01002311.1_pt1 | contig 16275 bp, 14 predicted proteins | sample 1553571 | NCBI WGS metagenome assembly OGSD01 (sample SAMEA2580072, study PRJEB22360) | human gut metagenome | biome: human gut; feature: human-associated habitat; material: faeces | place: Denmark | collected 2008/2010 | reverse complement strand
GAAAGCCGATGCCGGCTTCGTCGCAGGCGCGGCAGATTCCGGCCTTCGGTGTCACCGGACGGAGCGGCGTGCCGTTGTAATTTCCGAGAAGAGACATCATTGAATCGCCGTTCGGACCGATGACTGCGAGGTTCTTCACGTTTTTCAGGGGAAGAATGCCGTCATTTTCAAGCAGGACGACCGATTCCCTTGCCGCGCGCAGGTTCAGCTCACGGTGCTCCCTGCAGCAGACGACCGAATACGGAATGTCGTCAAACTGTGTCTTTTCAAACAGCCCGAGCCTGAACCTTGTTTCAAAAACGCTCACCGCCGCCTCTGTTATCTTTTCCTCCGTGACAAGCCCCCTGTCGTATGCCTCGCGCAGATGCTTCCATGTCTCGCCGTACTCAAGCTGAATCCCGCTGTTCAGCGCAAGTGCCGCGCTTTCGACCGGGTCGGAGGTCAGCTTATGCCCGCCGTGCAGGTCGTCAAGCGCAAGATAGTCCGATACGACAAGCCCGTCAAAGCCCATTTCCTCTCTGAGTATCTTCCCGATGAGACGCTCCGATGCCGCGCAGGCTTCTCCGAAGAAACGGTTGTAGGCGCACATAACGATCCCCGCGTCGGCTTTTTCGATGCAGTATCTGAACGCGCGGAGGTACGTCCCGTAGAGGTCGCGGAGAGGCGGACGGGCGTCAAAGCTGTGTCTCTCCGACTCCGGACCGCTGTGAACGGCAAAATGCTTAAGTTCCGCGTCGGTCTTGTGGAATTTTCCGTCACCCTGAAGCCCCTTCACAAACTCCGCTCCCATAACAGACGTGAGGTACGGGTCCTCTCCGAAGGTCTCCTGCCCCCGTCCCCATCTCGGGTCGCGGAAAATGTTGATGTTCGGTGTGCAGTAGGTCAGGCAGTGAAATCTTGCCGCCGGAGCTGCCTTTCTGAATTCATTGAACTTTGCCCGTCCCTCGTCGGCGATCGCCCCTGCCTCCGACCGGACAAGCGGCGCATCGAAGGTCGCAGCCATTGCCATGCACTGCGGGAACACGGTTGCCTCACCCGCGCGTGCCACGCCGTGAAGGCACTCGTTCCAGTAGTTGTACTCCGGAATCCCGAGTCTTCCGACAGCTGGGGCGGCGTGACGGAGCTGGCTTATCTTTTCATCAACGGTCATCTGCGAAACAAGCTTTTCAGCCGCAGTCCGGAATTCCGTTTTTTCTTTTTTCATACGTTTTTCCTTTCGGTGTCAGGTTTGCCGTTTGAGCTTCCCCGGCTTATCCGGAGATTTTCTTCCGTTTCATTATATCATGCATCGCGATAATTGTCAATACTTTTGCCGTAATTGTATACATTTTTCACCGGCAATTGGTCAACCGTCGCTATTGTATGTTACTTTTTGATATTGACAAACAACGCGGGATGAGATATGATTATTCCGTAAGAAAGAAATACCTCCCGCGAGGGAAAGAGCATTACGGCAGGGAAAAAGTATGTTTACCTATTTCAACGGCACTCTTGCAAGGAGCGCAATGGCATCCGGCGTCCTCGAAACGCTGAGAAAAGAAATAATCATGAGAAATTATGCCCCGGGCACAAAGCTGACAGAGCAGTCCATCTGCGAAAAGTACGGCATCAGTAGAAGTCCGGCAAGGCAGATAATCCAGCAGCTTGAAAACGAAGGGCTTGTGACCATGCTCGACAACGGATGCAAATGCACGACCGAATTCACCGGGCATGACCTGAACTGCCTTTACGAGCTGCGCAATTACTATGAGCTGACCGCAGTCAGGACGATTTTCGCAAGCAAGACCCGGCTGTATTCCCGGCTTATCGAAACGCTTTCGCGGCTTGAGGATCTCAGCGGGCTTTCTCAGGAGGAAATACTCGCGCTCGACGTCGATTTTCACCGTTCGATAATCGAAATGTCGGACAACAAGTATATACTGAAGGGCTACGAGAACATCGCGCCGATGCTCTATACCCTTTTCATGATAAGCATATCGCTTTATGAGGAACAGTTCTTCCGTGAATTCGCCGACCGGCACCGTCTGCTCGTCCGCTCGATCCTCTGCGATACGGAGGAGGAATGCCTTGAGGTGTTCAGAGAGCATCATAAGAACGCCGGAATGCGCGCACGTGCGGCTCTTGACGGTATCACCGGGGCGGGTACGGAAAAATGAGGGAGCGGATAGCCTCCGGCAGAAGACTTATCGGAACAATGCTCTCCGAGGTCTTTTTCCCGAACATAAGCGTCATTCTTAAAAACTGCGGCTACGATTTCGTAATAATCGACTGCGAGCACGGACCATATGACTGCTCGCAGGTGTCGTTGGTCGTTGCAATGGCGCGGGCAAACGGAATATCGGCTGTCGTCCGGATCCCCGAGATACGCAGAGAGCCGATCATCAAATATCTTGACATGGGTGCCGACGGTCTTCTCGTGCCGATGGTCAGAAATGCCGCGGATGCCGCGCGGGTCGTGGATTACGTCAAATACCCGCCCGACGGGAACCGGGGGATATCGATAAGCCGCGCCCACAGCGGATATGCGCCGGGGGACGTGGAAAGCTATCTCAAAGCCGCCAACCGTCATACCGCGGTACTGATCCAGATTGAGCTTGAGGGCGCTCTTGAGGACGCGGAGAAGATAGCCGCCCTGCCGGGTGTTGACGCGCTTATGGTGGGACCGTCGGATCTTTCGATGGATCTCGGAATATTCAACCGGCTCTCCGCACCGGAGCTGCTGAACGCCGTTTCAGCCGTTTCCTCAGCGGCGGAAAAGCACGGGAAAAGCTCGGGAATAATCACCGCAGACCGCGATCTTATCAGCGCCTCGGTCGCCTGCGGAATGAACATCATATGCACCGGCAGCGAAGTGCGCGCCCTGTCAAAGGGATTTGCCGGCTCAGCCGACGAGATCAGAAAAATGTGACCCTCCCCGTCCGGGTTTACCAGAATATCAAAAAGGGGTGTTGAAAAGCTCATACTGAGTTTTTCAACACCCCGACGGCATTGGTCTCTGTTGCCGAAAGCCCCGTTTTGCCTCCAAGAAAATCTGAAGCCGGAGGTCACAGGGGCAAAACCGATAGGGATCGCATCAAAAATGCCGGGTTCCCGACCGGTGTTTTTGAGGGCTGTTAAAAAACATCGGGTCCTTTAACAGCCCCTTATCTTCGGATAAGGTTATCTGTTGCCGTTCTTGAGATCGTTCTCGTACTTTTCGATCATCTTCTTGACCATCTGACCGCCGACGGAACCTGCCTGACGGGCGGTGATGTCACCGTTGTAACTGTTGTTGAGGTTGACGCCTACTTCGTTTGCAGCTTCCATCTTGAACTGATCAAGAGCCGCGCGGGCAGCAGGAACTGCGTTCTTTTTGCTGTTAGCCATTTTCTGAACTCCTTGTAATATTGGAATTTTGTTTTCTGAACCTGCTTCTTTGCCGGTTCTGTTTTTATTATTGTCGGAGCGGGAAAAAATTATGAGCGGAAATTTCTTCATAATGCTTCATGCTTCGGTTTCCGCTTCTTTCGCAGCCGACACAGGTATTGTTTCCGGAAAGCGCGGCAATATGCATGGATTTCATCGGATTATGTCGTTGATTTTTGAGGGGTCGACGGAATCGGCAATGTTCGGGCGGTTCAGCCACTCGCTCGGGCTGAGACCGCATTCATGCTTGAAAACGCGGGAAAAATAATAGTAATCGGAATATCCGGACATACAGGCGATCTCCTTCAGGGTAAGATGGGAGGCGGACTGATTTTTCAGCAGCTGTTTTGCGCAGATCATTCTGTTGCGGGTCAGGTAACGGAGCGGGGTCATTCCGGTCTGGCGGATGAACAGCTTTCTTATATAATCCTTATTAAGAGGGATGTCTCTGAATGCGTCGTTGATATTATAGTTCGGGTCGGACATATTGTTTATGATCGATCCGACTATTTTCGTTATATAGGGGTTTTCGTTGTCCTGCTTCGTGAATGAGCTGATGTAGCTTCTCAGGACATCGTAAAGGGAGTCGGTTATGTTTTCGTAATTCTCTCTTTTCAGGTGATATTCGCTGTAAAGCAGTCGGAGAATGCGTTGAAACACAAGATCCTCGGTGTCGTGGAGCTTCAGATATGTTTTATAACCGAATTCTTCATCAATGAAATTGAAGTGATAGTTTGTGAATCCCTCGCCGGAATAGTCGAAATGAGGGACAAGGGGCGGAATTGCGAAGATGTCGTTTTCCGAAAAGGGTACCAGCTCTCCGTCAATGTTAACCGTGCCGTTCCCGTGAGTGTAGTATACAATTTCCCAAAATTCATGGCGGTGGCGGTTTATGTGGTAGGTGTTATTAAACAACTGAGAAATATAGACGATCTTCATTCGGGCAGACTCCTTTTGCGGAACAGATAATCGGCTTCTGTCTGATATTATATCATATCCGGCGCACGGTGTAAAGATGCGGAGAACGTGAGATGAACAAAAATGTCCGGATTGTCCATCATTATGTCCGGAAAATGTATTTCAAGCCGTGCGGCTATCTGTTATCATAAATATACAGAACAATAAGAATGGGTATAATTTTTTATGACTATTGTTGATATGAGAAAAACTCTTGAAGAGCAGAGGGGCATTCTGAACCTTATTCCGGTGTTCGTGCCGCGGCGGTTCGGAAACAGCGGACACAGGCTGAGGCTTCATCCCGACGATTATTACGCATACGGAACGGCGCGCGGGTCGATAAAAGAGCGCTGGTTTTCCTCGATAATCACCCCCATGAACGGCAACAACATGGTTTCGGAGGAGGGACTGAGCTTCGTCAACATCGACGGCGACATGGATCACAAGGTGTCGCTGAAGGATTTTGTTGAGACTCTCGGCGCTGAGCTTATCGGAGACTATCTTTACGACACCTACGGCACGTGGCCGATGTACTCGAAATTCTTCGATTATGAGGGACCGCTGTTCCACCATCTCCACCTCGGGTTCGAGGATGCAAAGCGGGTCGGCAAGCTGGGAAAGCCGGAGGCGTACTATTTCCCGCCGCAGATGAACAATTATCCCGGAAATTCGCCCTATACATATTTCGGATTCTCTCCCGAGGTAACGAAGGAAGAGGTCGAAGAGCGCCTTGCCGGATATACCGAACGCGACACAAGGATCACCGAGCTTTCAAGAGCCTACCGCATCCAGCTCGGAACCGGCTGGTATACTCCGCCGGGGGTGCTTCATGCGCCGGGGTCGTATCTGACCTATGAGCCGCAGTGGAACTCCGATGTCAACTCGGTCTTTGAGAACATCACCGACGGCGAGGTCTATCCGATAGAATTCCTTAACGAGAACCTGCCGGAGAACGAAAGAAACGACACGTCTGAAGCCATGAAGCTGCTTGACTGGGACAAAAACGTCGATCCCGATTACAGAAAGCATTATTTCCGTCCCCCGCTCACCGCGCATGACGGCGATGGGTACACCGAAAAGTGGATAGCGTACGGAAATCCGTACATTGCGGCAAAGGAGCTTACCGTTTATCCCGGACAGACCGTCACCGTTGCCGATCCCGTTGCATACGGCTGCATAATCGTTCAGGGCTGGGGGAGCATAGAGGACACGCCCTGCGCGACGGCAACAATGCTCCGCTTCGGTCAGATGAGCCAGGACGAGTTCTTCATATCTGCAAAGCGCGCCGGAGAGGGCGTTACGATACGCAATCTCAGCAGCTGCGAGCCGCTTGTTATGCTCAAGCACTTCCCGCACCATCCCGGTGTGCCGGAGGTCTGAAATGTTCATCTGTTTTTTCTGCACATACGGTCGTCTCACGCCGTCGGGAGGTGACAACTGATGCCGGAGAGGTTCATATCGGTTTATGAAAAAAGCCTTCCGGACAGCCTGTCCCTTTCGGAAAAGCTGACGGCCGCGCGATGGAGCATTTTGGCGCGCAGCGCGGCAGCACCATGGTCTTCGAGGACGCCATCCACGCCATCGAGACTGCGAAAAAAGACGGCTTTACCGTCGCGGCGGTCTTCGACGAGAGCGAAAAGCGCCTTTCCCGGATATTTTCGCCAGAGCTTATACGCAGCACCGCCTCGGAGATACATAACGGCGCACTTCCGGTAAGGACAATGTGTCTTTCTGCACAGAGGAGATTTCCCCTCGGAAGCCGGGATAAAAAGACCCGTGAGGCGGGAGTCGAGGTCGCGGAGCGGGCGGTCGATTTTGCGTGCAGAGCCGGGATACGAGTTATCCAGATACCCGGATACGACGTTTACTACGAGGAGAGCGGAGAGGACACGGCGGAGTTCTTCCTTGATGGGCTTGGAAAATGCGTCGGATATGCGGCTGCCTGCGGGGTCATTCTTGCGTTTGAGACTATGGAAACGCAGTTCATGAACACCGTGGAGAAGGCGATGAAGTATGTCGGCATAATGAACTCCCCATATCTTCAGATATACCCCGATCTCGGCAACATCCGCAACGGAACCGAAAACTATATTGCCGACCTGAAGTCCGGGTGCGGGCATATCGCGGCAGTCCATCTGAAGGACACGCTTGAGGGGGTATACCGCAACCTTGAGCTCGGCGGCGGACGGGTGGATTTTCCCGGATGCCTTGAAGAGCTGACCGGTCAGGGGGTCGGGATATACAACTGCGAGATATGGTACGACGGAAAGACCGAACCGACTGAGTATATACGAAGAAATCTTGAATTTGCCAGGAGCTGTTTCCCTCCGGAACGAAAGGATGTGAACGGCTGTGACTGATATTGCCGGTAAAAAAGAGTACCTTCTCGGAATAGACAACGGCGGAACCGTGTGCAAAGCCGCCGTGTTCGATAAATGCGGCAGGCAGGTCGCAAGCGGAAGCGTGCGTATTCCCCTGTCGGTCAACAGCGGCGGAAAGACGGAGCGCGATCCGGGCGAAATAATCGGAAAGAACCTTGAGCTTATACGTAATGTGATATCCGGGATCGACGGAAAAATCGCCGCAGTCGGTCTGTCGGGACACGGAAAGGGGCTATATCTGCTTGACAAAAAGGGGACTCCGCTTGGCGGCGGGATAGCTTCGACCGACAGCCGCGCCATCGGATATGAGCTGAGTTTCCGCGCCGACGGAACCGAGGCTGAGGCGAGAAAGATCACCTTCCAGAACACTCTTGCCTGCCAGCCGGTCTGCCTGCTCCGCTGGCTGAAGGACAACGACAGGAATACATATGACAGGATCGGAATGATCCTCTCGGTAAAGGATCTTGTCGGATATGCCCTGACCGGAGAGGCAGTGACGGACAGAACCGATATGTCGGGCAGCGGTTTTATGAACCTTGAAACCGGAAATTACGACCCGGCACTCACGGCTCTGTCCGGGATCGGAGAGATGAATGCCTGTCTGCCGGAGATAAGATCGCCGTTCGATATCCGAGGATACGTCACCCCGGAGACGGCGCGCGTGACCGGACTTGATGCCGGAACTCCGGTTTCCTGCGGAATGTTCGATATCGATGCCTGTGCGCTTTCTGCCGGGACGGTTGATCCGGGCGATATCTGCATGATCGCCGGGACATGGAGCATAAACGAGTATATTTCGCCGGCTCCGGTGCTTCACGGAGTGGCAATGAATTCGCTGTACTGCGTTGACGGGCTATATCTTGCCGAGGAAAGCAGCGCCGCCTCCGCCGGAAATCTTGAGTGGGTGCGCGGCATTCTCCGGAAACACAGCTACCGGGAGCTTGACTCTCTTGTCTCCGGCACTGACCCGGCGGAGAGCGGAGTGTATTTCCTGCCGTTTCTCTATGCCTCAAACCTTACGCCTTATGCAAAAGCCTGCTTCATCGGGCTTGACTCCGGCCACACCGATGCCGACATGATACGCGCGGTGTACGAGGGAGTTGTCTATTCCGGATACACCCACCTTGAAAGACTGCTTGACAGCATCGGAGCCCCAGCCGGAAGGATCATTCTTGCGGGAGGAGTAGTGAATTCCGGTGTATGGACACAGATGTTTGCCGATACCGTCGGAAGGGATATTTTCGCCGCCTGCGATGCCGAACCGGGCGCAAAGGGTGCGGCAATGTCGGCGGGAATTGCCTGCGGGATGTTCGGGAATGTTCACGACGCAGCTGAAAAATGCACCCGCGGCGGAAAAACCGTCGCACCTGACCCGGAGATGACCGGGATCTACCGAAAAAAATACGGAGTTTACAGAAAGATCGAATCCGCGCTTTCCGCTGTCTGGGACGATATACGCGCGATCGGAGGAAAAAATGCTTGAAGAACTGAAAAAAGAAGTCTGCGAGGCGAATATTTCTCTTGTGAAGCACGGTGTCGTGATCTTCACGTGGGGAAACGTCAGCGCGCTTGACAGAGACAGCGGTCTTGTCGTCATAAAACCGAGCGGCGTGGAGTATTCGGAAATGAAGCCCGACGACATGGTCGTTACCGACCTTGACGGAAACCGCATAGAGGGTGCCCTTAACCCCTCCACCGACCTTCCGACCCATCTTGAACTTTACCGCGCCTTTCCGGATATCGGCGGAGTTGTCCATACACACAGTATAAACGCAACGGCGTGGGCACAGTCCGGGCGCGGCATACCGTTTTACGGGACCACCCATGCGGATTATTTCCATGGGACAGTTCCGTGTACGCGGGAAATGACGGAGGAGGAGGTCGTTTCGGAATACGAAAAAAACACCGGTAAGGTTATTGCTGAGGCTGTCGGAAATATTCCCCCGCTGACCCTCCCCGGCGCACTTGTCAGATCACACGGAGTTTTCTCGTGGGGAAAGAATGCGCACGAAGCGGTTCACAACGCAGTTGTCATCGAGGCTGTTGCCGAAATGGCACTTAAGACCGAGCTTCTTGACCCGGAGATTTCCTCCCCCGCATCTTTCCTGCTTGAAAAGCACTATCTGAGAAAGCACGGAAAGAACGCATATTACGGTCAGGGCAAAGCGCGATAAGCAAAGCCTCCCCGTCCTCTTGACACGCACATCTGTTTACGTTATAATATAACCGTAATGTTGTCAATCATAACGTCATAACAGACAGCGCCGGGCGCGGGGAGGCTTTTTATGTATACGGAAAAGGAAGTTCTGCAGTTTACCGAGGAAGAGGACGTCAGATTCATACGTCTTGCCTTCTGCGACGTGTTCGGAAATCAGAAAAACGTCGCCGTTATGTCCGGGGAGCTTGAAAGAGCCTTCCGCGACGGTATATCGTTCGATGCGTCGGCGATAAAAGGCTTCGGGGACGCAAGCCGCTCCGACCTTCTCCTGTTTCCCGACCCGTCGACCCTCACGGTGCTTCCGTGGAGACCGTCGAACGGCAAGGTCATGCGGATGTACTGCGACATAAAATACCCGGACGGCACGCCGTTTCCCTGCGATTCCCGTGCGTTTCTGAAAAAAGCCGTATCCGATGCCGCCGTGGCGGGGATAGTGTGCAATTTCGGACCGGAGTTCGAATTCTATCTCTTCAATACCGATGAAAACGGAATGCCGACAGAGCCTTATGACCGCGCCGGATATTTCGACGTTGCTCCCGCCGACAAGGGTGAGAATTTCCGGCGCGAGGTCTGCCTGACCCTTGAAAAAATGGGCATACGCCCGGAAACGTCCCATCACGAGGAGGGACCCGGCCAGAACGAGATCGATTTCAGATACGGCGACGCTCTCACCGCCGCCGACAACGCGATAACCTTCAAATGGGCGGTCAGGACTGCGGCGGCATCGAACGGGCTTTATGCCGAATTCTCACCGAAGCCCCTCGGCGGCGAGGCGGGAAGCGGGATGCACATAAACATCTCTGTTGCCTCCCTCACCGGCGGATCCGACCCGACACCGGCATTCATGGCAGGGATAATGGAGCATATATGCGGCATGACCCTCTTCCTCAACCCGACGGCAGAGTCGTATGAGCGTCTTTTCGGCGACAAGGCTCCCGGATATGTGTCATGGTCGGAGCAGAACCGGTCACAGCTGATAAGGATTCCCGCCGCCGTCGGAGCGTATAAGAGGCTTGAGCTCCGCTCTCCAGACTGCTGCGCAAATCCGTATCTTGCCTTCGCGCTCCTTATCTACGCGGGGCTTGACGGAGTGAAGCGCGGGCTGACACCGCCTCCTCCCGTTGACCTCAACCTTGCCGCAGCACCGGAATCGGTCACGGATAAGCTGAAAAAGCTGCCGGAGGATCTTTCGGAAGCAAGACAGGCGGCACTGTCCGACGGATTCATAAAATCAACGCTTCCCGCGCATATAACCGACATCTATACCGCGGAGGGCTGACTTCCGTATGGAATTTGACAGAGAACGAAGAAAGGTGCTGATAGCATCCGGGTCGGACAAGGGAATCGAATACCTGACCGGACAGCTCTCCGGCGGGCGATACGACACCTCATACCCGGTCGCAAGCGCCGCCGAGGCACGGCGAAGGCTCGATTCGGTCGCGTATGACATTCTTATCGTAAATACGCCGCTGAAGGACGAGTTCGGAGCCGATTTTGCCTCCGGAGAAGCGGAGAACAGCAACATCGGCGTCGTGCTTATCGTGAAAAACGAGATCTACGACCAGATCGCCTATAAGACCGAGGATTCCGGCGTCATAGTGCTCTCAAAGCCGCTGTCGTCGTCTGCGCTGACTCAGGCGGTAAGGGTAGCCGCCGCTCTCCGCGCAAGACTTGTCAAGGAGGAGAAGAAGACCGAGACGATGCAGAAGCGAATGGACGAGATCCGCCTTGTCAACCACGCAAAGTGGGTTCTTATCTCAAAGCTCGGCATGGACGAGGAAAACGCCCACAGATTCATCGAAAAACAGGCGATGGATCTGCGGCAGACAAGGTCGGAGGTGTCGCAGTTCATTATCCGAACCTATGAAAATCAGTGATTTTTCCGACGGATGCCGCCTGTGATGACAGCCTGAAGGAGCAGCTGCAGAATGTTCCGGAAAACCGGGCAGGAAGCTCCCCGTTGACGTATCATCCGACTCCCACACCGCCGTGCGTACCTGTCGGTACACGGAGGTTCAATTATATACAGCGCAAAGAGACCTGCATGACCCGGACAGCTCACGGCTTCCGCGGTATGCAGGTCTTTTCAGTCCTATCCCGGCGCACGGAAAAAGCAGCCTGCGGTGTTAAAAGCGTAATGTGCTTTTTCACCCGGCTGCTTTCCGGTTTGTAATACGGTCAGGGAAAATCCAGTCCCGGCTTTTTCAGTCCTCCCACGGCTCCGAATCCACCGACAGCTCCGCAATTCCGTCACAGTCGGTCTCAAAGCTGTCCGGCATAAGCCTGCCGTTCAGCCTCACGCGGCAGGTCGGGATATTACGGAATCTTGCGGTCGGCACGCGGGCACCGTCACCGGCATCGGGAAGCCGCCTGAGGTTTTTCAGACGGAAATTGTCGGCTCTCGTCTCAAAAACAATGAGCGAATGAGAATTCCCGGTCACCTTCCGCACCTCGGCATTCTCGACGGTAACGTTCCTGATCTTTCCGCATATCTCCGGATATTCTCCCGGAGCGTAGAACCCGTCCGAGGCATACCGTGCGCCGTCCAGGTTCAGAAAATAATACCGGACTCCCAGCCGGACATTCCGGACGGTGACGTCGGATATTTCACTGACCGTCGAAAGAAGCCGTACCCCCGTGTATACCGCCTCTCCGTACAGATCTTCGATCAGAACGTGCCTTATATATCCGGAGGTCATCCCCCGGTTCTGACTGTACCGGAAAATGTCGTCGGCATTCAGCGCGACAAGGTCGTCGTTTGTTGCCATACCTTTTGTGCTTATTCCGCGGATGACGATGTTCTCGCAGAAGCCGCCGATATGAATGCCGTCCTGACACCAGCAGTAATTGCGGTCGTCGAATACTATATTCTCAATCAGAATATTCGCGGAGGCACCGATGCGGATGTGATAGCTGCCCGGATCCGTCATCGTCAGACCGGAAATGACAAGATCCCGAACCCCTCCGAACTCAAACGAGACTCCCGTCTGCGCTCCGGACTTATAGCTTTCCCGCGGATTTCCGGCAACGTTCCCGTCCCAGTGCCCGCCGGTTATCCGGACATTTCCGATATTGTACCCGCAGATCAGGAAGGAATCCTCCTTTTGAAATTCTCCGTCCGCCGCGGTGATGTGCGCAAAGCCGTCGGCGGTGATGCTCATATCGGATTTCAGCCGGAGCGGACGGTGAAGGATATACTCTCCCGCCGGGATATAAAGCTCTCTTTCTCCCGCCTCAAGCGCCCTCTCATAAAGAAGGCTCAGATCCGCCGCATTCTCTCGGCAAGCGGCATATTCCGCGACATTTTTCATTCCGGTATCTCACAGTCCGCAAAATAAATATCTTTTCTGTCAAGCTCAAACGAGAAGAGCAGATGACCGCTTCCGCCGTCATAAATCCCGTCGGGATAGGAGCAGTTGCCCTTCGGCGCGCCGACACCGAGCTTCCTCTCCCATGTCTTACAGCCGTCGGAGGAGATCCATATCTCAAGCGGGTAACGGTTGTCGACGGAATACGGCGTTGCCTTCGGATTCGGCGTGTGTATCAGCGCAGTCCGCCCGCCGCCGAGTGCGATCAGCTTCGACTTGTTTCCGGGCGACGGAATGTCGGTCTTTTCCGGTATGCTCCATGTCCGTCCCATGTCATCCGACGTGCTTTTCCACAGAAAGCCCGTTCCGCAATATCGCAGAAGCATCACCATTTTTCCCGGCGACACCTCTGCGACCGTCGGCTCGCTCCACACCCAGTTTTCCGTCATCGTAAGCTCCGGTCCCGGGTGCATCTCAAAGACCTCCGCGCCCCTTCTTCGGATAAGCACGTTATTTAAGACCCGGTCGGTTCTTACCCCTTCCGGAAAGGAATAGAAGGCGTGCCACACATATCTTCCGTTTTCCTTCAGAATGCGGTTCTGCTCCTCCGTCACATGATACATCTGCACCGGCATCAGCACCGAGCCGTCGGAAAGCGTGACCGCGCCGCGCACAAAGGCAAAGGAGTCAACGGGAGAGCTTTCTCTGCTCCACGTCCTGCCGTTGTCCCGGCTGACCGCCGTTTCGCACCGCCAGTCAAGAAAATGCCCGTCGTGAACCGTCAGATAAGCGATGATCCCGCCGTCCCCGATCCTCACCTCGGTACAGTAGACCGCGCAGCCGTCCTCTTCGCGGACGCTGACAGGGTCGCTCCATGTCTCCCCGCCGTCATACGACAGAAACGCATAAACACGGTTCCCCGGTGCCGGCTCGGCGGTATCGCCGCACTGACATACGATGATAAGCCCTCCGTCCGACATTTTTCTGAGTATCGCCTCGCATGACAGCGTATCGTTATGCACAAGCCTTATCCTGCTCATTTAAATCCCCTTTCCGCGCCGCAGTCAGATGTCCTTCAGGGCAACGCGGGTGATCTCCAGCGTTTCCTTGCGTCTTGCATAGAACACATACATATACCTGTCGTCGGTGATGACGCACGGATAGCCGAAATCGCCCTCCTTGAAAAGGCCATCGACCTTCATCCGGTAGTCCTTTTCATTGCGCAGGACATACTGCTCCGAAAAATTCAGTCCGTCGGAGGAAATGCAGAGCATCAGCGGATTCCGGGTAAACCCGGCATCATAGAAGGGGTTCCCCACATAGAAAATGCGCCCGTCCGGAAGACGCCCGAAGCGGCTTTTGGATATGGCATCGGTAAAGCCTGTCGGGTATACCTTTGACCAGCTCTCTCCCTCATTGCAGCTTATGCTGCACCAGAGCTTTTTTGTGTTTGTACGGAACATCATGAACACAACGCCGTCATCGGTCTGATAGAAGCTGCTTTCCATCAGCGTCCCTGCTCCCCGCTTTATCGCGTCTGCCATATCTATGGCAGCGTCGTTCCATCCGAGCCCCATGCCCGTGTTTCCCGTCTCTCTGTCGGTGTAGGAGGTAAGGCTTCCCCTCCCGAATGTAAGAAACCGTCCCGACAGGAGTTTTTTTGAATTATAGCAGGATGACCTGACCGTCCTCGTCATGTCCCCCCATTGCATTCCGTCATCCGAGCATCTGAAAAAATATACCGGATCGGATAACGTCGAATTTTTCCCAGGTTCCGCACCCGTTGTCCGGCAGACATACCCGTAGGCATACAGTCTGCCGCCGTACACGGTAAACCCGCTGTTGATGAAAGCGCCGTTCCCGTCACCCGCCTCCGCAGGGTCAAACAGGATAACGGGGTCGCTCCAGCTTACAAGATCCGTCGAGTACGAGGTCATTATCCTCTGCCCGAAATCGTCCTCGTTGCGCCTGCCGGAGCACCATGACACGATAAACAAACCGTTATACCGTATGATCTCGGGATAGAAATTGTAATAGTAGCCGGCGCTGTCCCTGTCGGGGTCGTATACGGTATACACATCCGACTCCACCATGACGGCGGCACCTGCGGATTTGTTGTTGATCTTCGCGGCGATGTTTACGGCATCGGTCTCGGAATAATCGGGACGCACCGGCTGCGTGCCGGTATCTGTGCCTGTTTCCGTTATCCTGTCCTCGGTATTCATGCTGCTCTCCTCTGCGGGCGGCGTACCGGTGCCGCCTGTTGTTCCGTTATTTCCTCCGGCTCCGGAAGCACATCCCGCGCAGAATGCCGAAAGCGCAAGTGCCATGCAGACGGCAGGCCGGATATGCCCCTTCACTGTCCGCCTCCGGAGGTTTTGTCCCTGATCTCAGACAGCGTTTTATTCATGCTTTCCCGTATCAGCTCGTCCTTGATTCTGAACATCGTCACAGGCGAGATCTGATTCTGCGCCATGTAGTAGTAAACGGTGATCATCCCACCCCAGTCGTAAACAAAGCCGAGGTCGTTTATTCGTGTCCTGAAGATCAGGTCGAGCATCTGCTTCGATTCATCGTCCCGCGAGCCCTTTTCGCCGAGAACGTATGTGTAGTACCCTTTTCTCAGCGTATCGGTTGAATAATATGCCATTGCCTCAAGCACCGCGCCGGTCAGCTCATCCCTCGTGTTCTGCACCGGAATGCTGTACACGGTGGCATTTGAGTACTGGAACGAATTCCGGTATTCCTTCTGTGCCTCGGAATATTTCGGCATCGGCAGAATTCCGTATTCGTCATCCATTGCGCGAAGGCCTTCCGCATCCACCACCGTCAGGATCGGACCTATGTAATAAAGTCCCCTTCCGGTCGTGAAGATTTCTTTTGCAACGTTGAAATAATTGTTCGGGTCGGACGCGCGGAAGTCCTCTGCCGTACACTGGCACCGCTCAAGGAAATTGAAATCGATCGCGTACTGGAGATAATCGATCATTTCGGCGGTATCGGCAACGAACTCCGGGCTGCCGTCCCTGTCGCTGCGCACCGTGTACCCGCCGAACGATGCGAAAAACGCGGCTATTGCCTCGTTCTGGTGAACGGTGCCCCAGCGGTCGCTCTGATCGTACACATGATCGCCGTTCAGGTCCTTTGTCGCCGCAAGGGAGTCGGTTATCATTACATCCATCGTCCAGCTGCCGTCGAGCACGGTCTGATACCCGGTCGTGATCTTTATGTCCTTTGCAAGCTCCTTGTTTATGAAGCACGCCCAGGTTGCGCTGTCATCGGTCACGTTGATATCGCCCATGGCAAAATACAGCCTGCCGTATATTCCGGAATCGCGCGCCGCCGCCGAATCCCACCAGGGGTTTTCCGTGTTCAGATACGGAATGTCGTACAGATTCCGCAAAAGCCCCTCCGCCACAAGCCCGGAGGTCTTGTTCAGAATCATCAGGTATGCTTCAAAAAAATCGTCTCCGGAGCGGAACAGCTCCTCTGCCCTTGTCCAGGGATCCGCCGATGTTATTATATCGCTCTTTATGACAACGTCAAGCCGTTTTTCAACCATGCTGTTGCGGCTGAATACCGCCGAGCTGATCTGCGGGTCGGAGCTTTCGTCAACCGTCAGGTCAACGGTGTCCCACATCGGCCATTTGATTCTGTTTCCGGCAAGAACGCGGAAGTCGCGCCCACCGAAGCCGTCGTCCGGAAGCTCAAGGTTTTTATTCTCCGTATCCGTGCCCGTGCCGCTTACCGTATTCCCGTCCGTCGTCCGGGATGTCCCGCCGTGCTCTCCCCTTTCACCGCATGACGGCAGAAGAGCCGCGACAAGGAGCAAAACGGCCAGTGCTGATGCTGCTGCTTTTGTTCTCATATTGCCTCTTTCGGTAAAATCCGGTTTTCTGTCGGATTCCGGTCATCTGCGCTTTTTCCGGGATGCGAACACTGCACCGGCAAGCGAAAGAATCGCGGCTGGCGCCCCCGGCGCCGCCCGGGCGGAGGTGAGGAGGAT
>OGSD01002309.1_pt1 | contig 16285 bp, 15 predicted proteins | sample 1553571 | NCBI WGS metagenome assembly OGSD01 (sample SAMEA2580072, study PRJEB22360) | human gut metagenome | biome: human gut; feature: human-associated habitat; material: faeces | place: Denmark | collected 2008/2010 | reverse complement strand
GGAAGCCGAGAACTTCGCCGTCCTCAGCTTTAAAAGAGATATTATCGACAGCCTTTTTGTCGCCGTATCTCTTGGTAAGGTTTATAACCTCTATCATTTTATTTCCTCCTCTTAGGAAAAGCATTCATAAGTCTTTACAATTCTATAATACTTATGTGACAGGGGAGTGATAGCTGTACGAAATACAGAGCATTTTAAGTAAATTTAAAGTAGCAAATACTCAAAATGCTCCGCTGTTGAATTATTTATCTGTCTAAAAGCGATGTATCTATGTAATTTGTAGGGGAGCGGTGCAATTTCTGCTTTGCAGAGATCCGACATCCCACTTGTTTGGAAATTATTTCGCCCCTACACTTGTTCAACATTTTCGTAGTTTTTATTATGACAGCTTCTCAATGCCCTTTCTTATTCTTGCAAGAGTATCCTCCTTGCCGATGAGATATGATATCTCAACACCGCCGCCCGGAGTGAACGCCTTACCTGAAACTGCAACTCTAAGAGGCCACAGAACGATACCGTTCTTTACGCCAAGCTTGCCGATAAGGTCAAAGAGTGCGTCATGGATATTTTCCTCTGTCCAATCCTCAACGCCCTCGAGTACAGGGAGAACTTCTTTGAGAGATTCCAGAGAATTTTCAGGGTTCGTTTTCATCTTCTTATGTGTATAGAGAGCTATATCATACTCAGGGAGAGCGTCGATAAAGTCTACCATTTCAGGTATCTCTGTGAAAAGCTCTGTTCTTGCCTGCAAGAGCTTTGCGATCTCGTTAAGGTCAACGTCCTCTCTATGAACGGACTGCTTGATATAAGGGATAGCATACTCAGCAAACTTCTCAGGGGTCATAGCCTTTATATACTTGCCGTTGATAGCTTTAAGCTTAGCAGGGTCAAAGATAGCAGGGGACTTAGAAAGTCCGTGGATATCGAACTCCTTAACAAGCTCTTCAAGTGAGAATATCTCGTTCTCGCCCTTTGGTGCCCAGCCAAGCAGGGCGATATAGTTTATAACGGCTTCTTTAAGATAGCCCTTTTTCATAAGATCCTCGTAGGAAGCGTCGCCGTCTCTCTTTGAAAGCTTATGCTGTTTATCTTTCATGATATGCTCAACATGGATATAGGTTGGTATCTCCCAGCCGAAAGCCTTATAGAGCAGGTTATACTTAGGTGCAGAAGCAAGGTACTCGTTACCTCTAACAACGTGAGTGATACCCATAAGGTGGTCGTCAACGACGTTTGCAAAGTTATAGGTAGGCATACCGTCTGTCTTTATAAGTATCTGGTCGTCGAGGGTAGAGCAGTCAACAGTGATATCGCCGTAAAGCTCGTCATGGAAAGTAACTTCGCCCTCTGTAGGTATTTTCTGTCTGATAACATAAGGAACACCTGCGTCAAGCTTTTCCTTTATCTCTTCAGGTGAGAGGTTACGGCAATGTCTGTCATACATTGGAGCGATACCGCTTGCTTCCTGAATGGCTCTTACTTCCTCAAGTCTTTCCTTGTCGCAGAAGCAATAATAAGCCTCGCCCTTTTCAACGAGTTCCTCTGCATATTTCTTGAACATACCCATTCTCTGTGACTGGATATAAGGGCCTACAGGTCCGCCGATATCAGGGCCTTCGTCCCAATTAAGACCAACGTCCTTGAGTGTCTTATAGATGACCTCAACTGCGCCGTCAACATAACGCTCCTGGTCTGTATCCTCGATACGGAGAATAAAGTCTCCTCCGTTCTGCTTTGCAATAAGATAGGTAAAGAGTGCTGTTCTCAGGTTTCCTATGTGCATATAACCTGTTGGTGAAGGTGCAAATCTTGTTCTTACCTTGTTCATTTATATCTTCCTTTCAAAATTAGAGTCTTATTTCATATCCTGCTCATCAAATGCAATTTTTACATATTTCGCAGGATTATTTGCAATATACTGCCTTATTTCTGCGTGTTGCTTTCTGTTTTTGATTATCGTATCATAAAAAGATTTTTGCCATATGGAATAACCTAGTTCTTTTGTGACAGCCTCTTTGAAATGTTTTATGACCCTTGAAAGTGTCGGTGTTTCACTTGTAGGGGCGAACAGTGTTCGCCCGTTTTTCGGCTGTTTTTCAATTTTGATTATAATATGCACATGGTCAGGCATGATACAAGACATCTCTACAAAAACGTCGGGATAGTACTCAGATATCTCTGTGAGTTTTCTCTTTACAAGTTTTCCTGTAACAGAAAGTTTTGGGTGCAGAATTTCATTTGCAGTCAGCGGGCGAACAGTGTTCGCCCCTACATTCTCCCACAGGACTTGGTATTTTTCAGTAACACATATCGTCACAAAATACAAGCCGTTCGCAGAATAATCATAACCCTCAAGACGTATTTTCTTTCGTCTTGGCAAATCTTCACTTGTCATATTTTATTTTTCTCAAAATATCTGACCGCCTGCTCTTTGTTTTTTGCTATCTCCTCACGGAGGCTGTCAAAGCTGTCAAACATTTTTTCGGGGCGGAGAAATTCATGCAGTTCAAGTTTTAGCTTTCTGCCGTAAAGATCCCCATGATAATCCATGATGAAGGTTTCTGCAAGGGGAGCTGTTTCAACATGGACGGTAGGCTTTACGCCTATATTTGTCACGCCTGCATACTTATTTCCGTCTATTTCAACAGCGGAGCAATAAACGCCGAATTTCGGCATTACCCTGCCCTTTGGTATCTGCTGATTTATCGTGGGAAAATCCCACGTTCTGCCACGCTGAAAGCCGTGTTCCACTTCAAGGCAGAATCCAAAATGATAACCCAGCATTTCATTTGCTTTGGCTATCTCGCCCTCACGGACGCATCGTCTTATCTCAGTGGAACTTATGACCTCACCGCCCATGAGCAGTGGACTTACTATTTCCACATCTATATCATATTTTTCACCGAGCCTTTTAAGGTCAACAGCCTTGCCCTGTGCGCCTTTGCCGAATGTAAAATCGTTTCCGCACACTGCGCCGCTGCAATTAAGCCTTTCTTTCAGCACCTTTTTCACAAAATCCTCCGGTGACATTCCTTTGAACTCTGCAAAATCAGGTGAGAAAAGCACTTCGACCCCAAGCTCTGCCATTTTTTTATGCTTTTCCTCGTCGCTCATAAGCATTTCTATCCTGCCGTCATGACCTTTTGAGGTCACGGTGTCGGTCTTGAAACAGAAAACTGCCGAATGTCCGTCAAGGCTCTGAGCCTTTTTCACAGCCGTTGTTATTATGAGCTGATGTCCTCTGTGGACTCCGTCAAAAAGCCCAAGAGCGCAAACTGTCTTTTTTTCGGGGATAAACCCGCTGTTTGTTATATCCGTCAAAATATCCCTCCGAATAAAACAAATTATCAGAAATTTTTGAAGCTTCTGAAGCTGCCCTCATGAAAATTGCCGATACCCAGGAAGCTGTTATCACTGCCGTAGACACGGTAGAGTTTGTCCTCTGACAGATCTTTTATCCCTGTCTGCTCAGGTCTGAGCTTTACTCCGTTTCTATAAAGCTTTGTTTCCCACTGTCCAAGGGTAGTTTTTTCGTAGCTTTCAAAGGCTCTGTCAAGTGGGATAAGCATTTGTGACAGCTTGTCCTGCTCACAAATTTCGGCTATCTCCTCTATGGTATAGCAATCTTTTATATCGACGCCCCCTGAATAGGAACGCTCAAGAGAAGTCATCATTCCGCCACAGCCAAGCTTTTCACCTATGTCGCTGATAACGGAGCGTATATAAGTACCTTTTTCGCAATCAACTTTCATTACGCCCCTGCGTGAAGCTTCGTCATATTCTATTATATCAATGCTGTCGATATAGACAGCTCTCGGCTCACGCTCTATTTCTTTGCCTGCTCTTGCAAGCTCATAGAGCTTTTTGCCGTTCACTTTTATTGCAGAATACATAGGCGGCACCTGCATGATATCGCCTACAAAACTGCTTTTTGCACATTCAAGGTCGGCTCTGGTAACTGCCTTGTCGCTTGTTTTTAACGTCTTTCCTGTGCTGTCTAAGGTATCGGTGCTTACCCCAAGCTGAAAGCCTGCGGTATAGACCTTTCGTCTGTCGGGGATAATATCGCAGGCTTTTGTGGCTCTGCCAACGAAAACAGGCAGAACGCCTGTTGCCATAGGGTCAAGGGTCCCTGAATGGCCCAATCTTTTTATTCTTAGAACTCCTCTGAGCTTTGCGATAACGTCAAAAGAAGTCCAGCCCTCAGGCTTTTTTACAGGCAAAATGCCACAGATATTATCCTTGCTGTTATCCAAGCTCATCAGCCCAAGACCTTTTCCGCTTGCTTGAGAAGCTTAGCCTTGACTTCTTCAAGGCTTCCTGTTATCTCACAGCCTGCGGCTCTTATGTGTCCTCCGCCGCCAAACTCACGGCAGAATGCAGAAGCGTCTATCTCATCGTCGCTTCTTACTGATATTTTAAAGACGTTCTCGTGTCTTTGCTTAACTGTTATGCCTATTTTCACGCCCTCAACGGACAATGGTATAGAAGCAAGTCCCTCGAACTCGGCAGCGTCAACGCCGCTTTTCTCCATAAGCTCTTTTGTAAGCACTATCATAGAGCATTTGCCACCGCAGTAATACTCCATATTCGCTGTAACGGACTGCTCCACCATAAGTCTGCCCTTGCTTTTTACATCAAACATTTTTCTGTTGATATAAGCAAAATCTATGCCATATGACATAAGCTCTGCACAGGCGATATGAGCCTGCGGAGTTGTGTTTTCATACTTAAAGCAGCCTGTATCCGTTGCAATGCCTGTATAAAGGCATCTCGCTATCTGACGTGATATCTTTCTGCCTGAAGCTTTGAATATCTTATACATTATAAGTGCTGCGGCAGAAGCGTCTGCTTCTACATATGACTGCTTTGCAAAATACTTGTTTGAGATGTGGTGGTCAATGCAAAGGTCGATCGCACCCTCCTCGGCATACTTTGAAAGGTTGCTGCCAAGAAGATTTGTGTCTGCGATATCCACTGCGATAACGTACTTCACATCAAATTCCTGATGGTAATAGTTCTCATAGATAAGATCATATCTTTCGGGAAAGCTGTCGGAATTTACAACGTTAGCCTTTTTCCCCATATCTCTCAGAAAAGCGCACAGGGCAAAGCCTGAACCAAGCGTATCGCCGTCGGGGCTTTTATGAGTTAAAATAAGAAAATTGTCATTTTCCTCAAATATTTTAAGAATATCCTGAAATGTCATAATATCCTTTCTCCTCTATTGTTCTTCGCCGTCTTTCTCTTCTTTTTCTTCTTCGGGCAGAACTTCTTTAAGAAGCTTGTTTATCTTTGCTGAATGCTCGATAGAATTATCTGCGATAAATTTAAGCTCAGGGCATTTTTTCAGCTTCAGCACGTTTGATATCTCCCTTTTGAGAAATCCTGTTGCCGACTCAAAGCCCTTAACGGCTTCCTTTGCCTTTTCATAGCCCTCAAAGCTTGAAACATACACTTTACAGAATGAGCCGTCGCCTGCCACGTCGCAGCGGACGATAGTGAGCATATCTCCTCCGTGTATCCTTGGGTCTTTAAGGTCTCTCATTTTGCCCGATATTATTCTTCTTATATCTTCGGACATACGTCCTGCTCTGTAACCTGCCATAATATCTTTATCTCCTGCTTAAATATGCTCTTACAGGGCGGCTGTCCGTCCCGTAAGCATCATTATCAATCTCTGTATTCTTCCATATAGAACGCCTCGAAAATGTCGCCCTCCTTGATATCGGTGAACTTTTCAAGAGTGATACCGCACTCAAAGCCTGCGGCAACTTCCTTGGCGTCGTCCTTAAATCTCTTAAGGCTTGACATCTTATCCTCGGCGATAACGATACCGTCTCTTACGACTCTTATCTCGTTATTTCTGCCCACCTTACCGTCAAGAACGTAAGAACCTGCTACAGTACCAACATTGGATATCTTGTAGACCTGTCTTACTTCGATACGGGCTGTTTCCACCTCTCTGTACTTAGGAGCGAGCATACCCTTCATAGCGTCTGTTATTTCTTCTATTGCATCATAGATTATTCTGTAAAGTCTGATATCAACGCCACTCTGCTCTGCATTCTGCTTTGCAACAGGGTCAGGACGAACGTTAAATCCAACGATGATAGCGTTTGAAGCGTTTGCGAGCATAACGTCGCTTTCAGATACAGCGCCTACGCCGCCGTGGATGACCTTAACTCTGACCTCGTCATTTGAAAGCTTTTCAAGTGACTGCTTAACGGCTTCAACTGAGCCTTGAACGTCAGCCTTGACGATGATAGGAAGCTCTTTCATTTCTCCCTCAGCTATCTGGCTGAACAGATTGTCGAGAGTTACCTTCTGATGCTGCTGGAACTGTTCTTCCTTAGCTTCATGCTTTCTCTGCTCAACAAGCTCTCTTGCAAGCTTCTCGTCTGCAACTGCGTTGAAAACGTCGCCTGCACTTGGAACTTCGCCCAGACCTGTTATCTCAACAGGTGTTGACGGGCCGGCTTCCTTAATGCTTCTGCCCTTATCGTTTGTCATCGTTCTTATACGTCCGACAGAAGTGCCTGCGATTATAACGTCGCCTGACTTCAAAGTACCGTTCTGAACGAGGAGTGTAGCAACAGGGCCTTTACCCTTATCAAGTCTGGCCTCGACAACAGTACCTCTTGCAAGTCTGTCAGGGTTAGCTTTAAGCTCCTTGACCTCTGCAACGAGGAGAATGTTTTCAAGAAGCTCGTCGATACCCATACCGGTCTTTGCGGAAACAGGAACTGCGATAACATCGCCGCCCCATTCCTCGACGACGAGGGACTGCTCTGTGAGCTGCTGCTTAACTCTGTCAGGATCTGCGCCTTCTTTATCCATTTTATTGATAGCAACGATTATTGAAACGCCCGCTGCCTTTGCGTGGTTGATAGACTCGATAGTCTGCGGCATGATACCGTCATCAGCGGCAACAACGAGGATAGCGATATCTGTAACGTTCGCACCTCTTGCTCTCATGGCTGTGAAAGCTTCATGACCAGGAGTATCCAGGAACGTTATCTTCTTGCCCTCATACTCTACCTGATAAGCACCGATATGCTGTGTGATACCGCCTGCCTCAGTGTCAGTAACGTGAGCGTTTCTTATTCTGTCGAGGATAGATGTCTTACCATGGTCAACGTGACCCATAACGACAACGACAGGGCATCTTTCCTGCAGGCTCTCCTCCGGATCTTCGTCAGTTTCGATAAGTCTTTCTTCTATTGTAACGTGTACTTCCTTTTCAACCTTTGCGCCAAGCTCTTCTGCAACAAGTGCGGCGGTATCAAAGTCGACCACCTCATTGATAGAAGCCATTACGCCAAGACCCATAAGCTTTTTGATGACCTCGGTAGCTGTTACTTTAAGTCTGCTTGCAAGCTCTGAAACAACGATCTCGTCAGGTATCATGACCTTGAGCTGCTGCTTTCTTGCTCTTTCAAGCTCTAGTCTGCGGAGCTTTTCGCTCTCAGTTTCCTTCTTATGTGAGAACTGCTGTTTCTTTCTCTGCTGAGATTTCTGAGTGAGCTTCTGCTTCTTTGTGAAGTTATCCTTGCTCTTGTTCTGCTTTGAGTTTGCAAGGTTATCATACTTCTCGTTATACTTATCAAGCTCTATATAGCTTCCTCTTGTGTCGATAGTTCTCTGTGTGCCGAACGAATCGTTATCCTCAGAGATAGTATATCCGCCTGAAGCTTCTTTCTTATCAGAGAAACCGCCAAGCTGCTGACGAACGCCATGCTCTTTCTTCTTTGCAGGCTTCTGTGGAGCTGGCTGCTTTTTCTTCTGTTCAGGTGCAGGCTGTTTTGTTTCGACCTTGACCTCCGGCTTCTTTTCTACCTTTGGCTCTGCCTTAGGCTCAGGCTTTGCTTCCGCCTTTGGAGCCGGCTTCGACTCAGGCTTCTTTTCAGCCTTTTTCTCCTTTTTCTCAGCCTTTACAGGCTTCTTATCTGCCTTCTTTTCTTCCTTGACAGGCTTTACGTTATTTGCATAGAAAGCATCAAAGCTGTCCACCTGATTGTTCTGTGTATAATACTCCAGAACATAAGAGATCTCCTCAGGGGTAAGCACTGACTGTGTTTTCTTTGGCTCTCCGCCGAGCTTGCCAAGACACTCGATAAGGTCGTTATTTGTAACTTTCAGATCCTTAGCCATATCGCTAAGCTTATATTTAGTTGTTTTCATACTCATAGGCTGTAAAATACCTCCTCAATAAATGCTAAATGCTATAAAACTCATTTTCGTCTATAGGGATCTCCTCAAGCCCTTTGGCGCAAGCCTTTGCGAAGCCTCCCTCGCAAATAGCGATAACGCCTGTTCTTTTGCCAAGGCCAAAATGGATATCGTCCATTGTCATGCCAAGACTGTAAAGCTTTATCCCGTTTTTGTAGCAGTTGAACTTTATCTCTTTAAGAGATTTAGGTGAAAAATCCGTTGCCGCAAACACTGCGCAGGCTTTGCCTGTATTGCAGGCGTCCTTCACCATATCCATACCCATTACAAGCTTTCCTGCTTTTCTGCACATTGTAACAAGCCCTATTTTATTATTCATTTTCCCTAAGCTCGCCCTCCATGCTGTTATATATATCCTCGCTTATCATGCAGGAAAAGCTTCTTTCAAACTTTCTTGCTTTTTCAAAGCATTCGACGCTTTTGCATATATAAGCGCCTCTGCCTGATTTTTTGCCTGTGAGGTCAAGGGAGATATCCCCCTCTTTTGACTTCACCACTCTGATAAGCTCTCTCTTGGGTCTCATTTCACCGCACCCAAGACACATTCTCATTGGTATCTTCTTAGTTTTCATCATCGGCAGCCTCAGCCTTTGCAGAGCTTTCGGATACGATATCTATTTTATAGCCTGTCAGACCTGCGGCAAGCTTTGCGTTCTGACCCTTATTACCGATAGCAAGTGAGAGCTGGTTATCTGGAACAGTAACACGGCACTCTCTTACGCCCTCCTCTTCGCTGAGAACAACGTTTATTACCTCAGCCGGAGCAAGAGCCTTTGCGATAAACTGTGCAGGGTCTTCGCACCAATTGATAACGTCTATCTTCTCGCCCTTAAGCTCGTTCACAACAGAAGTTATTCTTGACTTTCTAGGACCGATACAAGCGCCTACGGCGTCAACGTTAGGGTCCTTTGAATAAACCGCTATCTTGCTTCTTGCACCTGCAACTCTTGAAATAGCCTTTACTTCAACAGTGCCGTCTGCTATCTCAGGAACTTCAAGCTCAAAAAGTCTTTTAACAAGCTCTCTGTGAGTTCTTGATATCTTGATAGAAGGCTTTCTGTCAGGATTTGCGATACCCACAACATATACCTTGATGATATCTCCTGCCTTGAGTGTTTCGCCCGGTATCTGCTCGTTTCTTACAAGATAAACTTCGTTCTTGTCGATAGTAAGTATAGCGTTCTGAGTAGCAGGCTCGACCTTCTGGACTGTGGCAGAAACGCACTCATGCTCCTTATCGTGATACTGCTCGATAAGTCTTGCTCTTTCAAAATCCTTGATATCGTGCTTGATAGACTGCTTTGCATTCTGAGCGGCAACTCTGCCGAACTTTGCGGGGTCGAGAGGTATCTCCACCATATCGCCCACCTTGATGTTAGGGTCATAGACCTTTGCTTCGTCAAGGAAGATCTCGTTGTCAGGGTCGTCAACATACATAACGTCCATAACTTCCTTGAGAATCCTTATATCGAGCTTTCCTGTAACAGGGTCGATATCCACTCTGATATTCTCGCAGTAAGGATAATCCTTCTTGATAGCCTTTTCGATACCTGATTTTATTTTCTCAATAAGTATATCGCTGCCAATATTATTTTCCTTTTCCAAATCCGTCAGAGCTTCAAAAAATTTGCTGGTCATTTCCTTATTCATTTTCTGATCAATCCTTTCACACTTGATTCGGGCTTTGCCCATATTTATTAAATTTCTTCATTCAGAACAGGTCTGCGTCATCATTGAGCTTTACATAAGCACAATCTGCAAGCTTGAACTCTACATTCTCCACGCCGTTCATATCCTCGTCCAGCTTCTGACAAAGTATCTTATCCTTGTCATATCCCACAAGACCCACAACGAACTCTTTTTCACCGTTTTCGTCAGGTCTTATGAGCCTTACTCTTATAACGTCGCCTATGCAGACCTCAAAATGCTCGGGTCTTCTAAGCTCTCTGCCAAGTCCGGGACTTCCGCACTCCAGCACATAGCTCTGAGATATAGGGTCTGCCTCGTCAAGCACCTTGTTCATCGGTCTTGTGAAAGCCTCGCAATCGTCCATATCTATGCCGCCGTCCTTGTCGATAAGCACCCTGAGGTACCACGTTGCTCCCTCCTTTTCAAACCTTACGTCCCAAAGGAAAAAGCCAAGCTCGTCTGCGATAGGCTGTGCAAGCTCTCTTACTTTTTCTACCGTAGTTTTCTTTACTTCCATACAGCACCTCCGTTAATGCTTCCCAAAGCAAAGCCATCAGGCTTTGCCATGAAAAAAAAGCCCCATACAAAACCAAAAGACCGGAAGTCAAGTTCCAGTCTTTCATTAAAAGCCTATTGTGATTATTATACCACACAAAACAGTTTTTTGCAAGGACATTCAAAAGTTTTTAATGAAAAGAATTAAATATTATGTTAATAGTCTGTAAACATTTCGTCAACTGACGTTCTTTTCATTCTCCTCAGGGATATCCTTAGGTTTTGCTTTTTCTTTATCCACGGGTTTCTTCACTGTTCCCTCGACGAAATCCAGCGGAACGGTGAACATTATTCCCGTATTGGGCTGAGATAGATCGCCCACAGTATTATAAACTATCTTTCGTGCGGTATCGAGCTGATTATTCTTTATTACCGACAGGATAGTTCTGTTATCCTCGTCACCGCTGAAAAGTCCTCGGATAGAGGCGCTGAGAAAGCTGCTGTCAAGTCTTGAAAGGGTCATTGCCATACCTGACGACTCGATTATAGTCGCACCCTTTATGCCTGCTGCTGAAAGTCCCTCCAGCAAATAGTCAAGCACGTCTGTTTTATTAAGGATTATGACCAGAAGTTTCACGTTATATCGCCCCCCTGTTAAAATTTCAGCCTTTACGTTTTTACTTCTCCGCTGCTGACGGTGCAGTATCTTTGAGCATTGTCTGAACGCTCTCCTTGAACTTATCAGACACCTTAAAGTGAGAATCGTCCGTCCACTCGCCCTCTGGCACAAGAGCTTCTGCAGGAGTAAGGTTCTGATCCAGCATATCCTTGAGATACGACTTTTCTTCCTTATACTGCGCACTTGTCCAATCGGTATCACTGTTTGCGGTGAATATATTATAGAAGTTATCAAGATTATCCTTAGTGATATTCGTCTGCTGGAAAGCGTTGTTTATAAGCATTGTCACCGCAGTTCCAAGGAACTTCATATTACCGTTCCTGCCCTCTTTGAAAACAGGATACTGACAGATAAGTCTTATCTGATGACCGCTGAGGTTAGTCAGATCGCCGCTTGGGATAGCGATATCGTTCTCGTCATTATCCTGAGAGAGATAGTAAAGCTCCTCATCAGGAGTATATGTAATTCCGCCCACAATATCCGCCGCATTCTCGAATGCGTCATTTGTGAGAGAAACGTAATTGTCTATAGTGATACCGAAAGTGTCTGCAACGGCTGCTTCAAGCTTCACCATGCCGCCCTCTTCGTGTATCTCACGCATTGTCTGGCTTCCGCTCACTGTGAACGCTGAAACAGGCATTATGATTATCTTCTTTGCGTCCGGTGCAACTCTTATGACTGTTGCGTCTGCAAGAACGCCCTTGCTGTTCACTCTTGCAAAAAGGGTATTATAAACCGGGCTTTTTATGCCTGCGTCGCTGTCGCTGTCATCATTGCCGATAACACCAAACTCTCTGAGGGCATACAGTGCAAGCATGCCGATAACAAAGAGGAATATTATCATCGTTATGAAGTAGACCAGAGCGATAGGAGCCTGAGATCTTCTTTTTTTCTTGTGAGCTTTCGTCTGAGCCATGTTATTGATCTCCTTACTTTCAAATATATACAGGCAGGCATACTGTCCGCCATATTTTCATATATAAACTTTTTCGGAAAAATTCTCGAAAACTATTGAACAATTTGCAATTTAGGTGTAAACTAAATAGGACGGCTGTCTGAGTCTGAGTCGATATAAAAAACAGGATTATCGTCAAGGCATATGATGTTCAGCGTAAGGCCTGCACGCTTTGCCATGTTTATGGTCTGCAAAGTGCCTGAGCCTTTGGCTTTCTCTTTTATGACCCCGATCAGACGAGAGGAATGTTCCACCATAAAGCTGTTTCGCTTTTTATAACAGCCGTTTTCATACTTGGGGCTTGTTATCACGACCGCACTGCAAGAGTTCAGAATAAGCGAATATGTATAGCTGTCCAAGGGTGTTTTCATCTCTGTACGCTGACCTGCATAGGGCAGAACGCACACGAGCTTCATATCCTTATATTCGGGCTGAGCCGAAAGGCTGTGGACTATCTCAGCACAGCGCAGGTCGATACCTTTTGACATACCTGATATAAAAGTACGGCAGCCTTCGCTATATGCTTCCTTTATCATAAGGACGAGCATACTCAGGAGATTTTTCATACCCTGCTTATGGACATCGCCGCCGAAAGGCAGATCCCTGTCCCTATGACCTGTAAAGCAGCAAGAGGTATCTCGGTTGCAGAAAAATTCTTCTGCGGGGACGATATTACTCACATCAAAGCCTCCTGAAAAATTTGGCGACACAATGCCCATGATAAGAACATTATAACACATTGATTTATCTTTTTCAATAGAAAATGACAAATATTTTGTGCAAAGGCACAATTATAAAACCGAAAGGGAAGAAAAATAAAATGGATTTTTTGAAGAGAGCATGGGCTGAGGTAGATCTTGACAGCATTGAATACAATCTGAAAGAATACCGCAGGCTCATAGGGGAAAAAACAGAGATAATGTGCGTTGTAAAGGCGAGCTGCTACGGACATTTTGACAACGGGGTAGTTCCGTTTCTTGAAAACGAGATGGACATTCGCTGGTTTGCGGTATCGAACATACACGAAGCCCACAGGCTCAGAGATATGGGCATAAAGGGCGAGATACTCATTTTGGGCTACACACCTCCTGAGAATGCTAAGTGGCTCACAAGGCTTGACATCATTCAGGCTTGCACAGAGCTTTCATATGCTAAAGCACTTTCAGAAAACGCTGACGGCAAGGTACGCATACACGCCGCTATCGACACGGGCATGACGAGGATAGGTCTTCACGGGGAAACCGACAAGATATACGGTGAGCTTAAAGAGATATCAAAGCTTGAAAACATTGCGCTGGAGGGCATTTTCACCCACTATGCGGTTGCTGACAGCCTGAGAGAGCAGGACGAGGAATACACAAAGGCACAGACGGAGAAGATACTTGCCGTTGCTGACAAGTGCGAAGCAGAGGGGCTTCACCTTGAAAAAGTGCATTTTCTCAACTCAGCCGGTGGAGTATACTATTATAATGAGAGAAGCTCTCTTGCAAGGCTTGGAATAATACTTTACGGACTTTATCCTGACCCTGCAAAGGCTCTGCCTTTTGAGCCAAAGCCTGCTATGGAATTTAAGGCGGCTGTTGCGCAGGTAAAATACATAGACAATGGCACTGACGTAAGCTACGGCAGGACTTACACTGCAAATGGAAAAGTAAAGCTCGCAACTGTTACGGCAGGCTATGCAGACGGATATCCCAGGGCGCTTTCAAACAAGGGATATGTGCTTATCAACGGAAAGAAATGCCCTATCACAGGCAGGATATGTATGGATCAGTTCATGTGTGATGTAACTGAGGTAGAGAACGTAAAGGCAGGGGACGAGGCTGTCCTCATAGGCGCACAGGGAAATGAAAAGATAACCGCCGACGATATTGGCAAAATGACAGGAACGATAGGCTACGAGATAGTTTGCGGAATATCTGCAAGAGTGCCGAGAGTTATCTCACGCCACGGAGAGCAGACGGCTGTTCTTGAAATAGAGTAAGGGAGGACAAAGAGCCATGATAAGATTTTTCGGCGGCAGGGTAATGACCCTTGCCAACGGCATAGAAACGCAGGATATAGAGGTCTGGACGGAAGGCTCAAAGATAGTTTTCGTTGGCAAGCCTAAGGCTGAGGAGCTTGACGGAAAGGTTTTTGAACGTGAATATGACCTCAAGGGAAATCTCCTTATGCCGTCATTCAAAAATGCGCACACTCACTCGGCAATGACTTTTCTGCGATCATATGCTGACGATATGCCTTTGCAGGACTGGCTTTTTAAGCAGATCTTTCCAATGGAAGCAAAGCTTGACGGAGAGAAAGTTTACTGGCTCACGAAGCTTGCTATACTTGAATATCTCACAACAGGCTGTACGGCGGCATTTGATATGTACTTTGAGCTTGACGATTATGTAAAAGCCTGCGTAGAAAGCGGCTTCCGCTCTGTGCTTTGCGGTGCGGTGAGCGGTGACAAGTCTAATCTTGAAAGGCTTGAAAACAACTATCTGAAATACAACAATGTTGACCCTCTTATAAGCTTTATGCTTGGCTTCCATGCAGAATACACCTGCGAAAAGGAGCTTATGGAGGGCGTTGGCAAGCTTGCGGCAAAATACAAAGCGCCTGTTGCAATGCACAACTCGGAAACCGCAAAAGAAGTCAGAGAGTGCATAGAGAAATACGGCATGACGCCAACAGAGCTTTTTGACAGCTTCGGAATTTTCGACTTTGGCGGTGCAGGCTTCCACTGCGTTCACATGAGCGACAAGGATCTTGAGATATTCAAAAACAAGGGCGTATGGGCTGTTCACTGTGCAGGCTCTAACGTAAAGCTTGCAAGCGGCATTGCACCTATCGTAAAAATGCAGGATATGGGAATAAATATCGCTATCGGTACTGACGGTCCTGCAAGCAACAACTGTCTTGATATGTTCAGAGAAATGTTCCTTATGACAGGCTTGCAGAAGATAGCTTGCGATGATGCTTCTGCCTGCCCTGCTGACTCGGTGCTGAAAGCGGCAACTGTAGGCTCTGCAAGGGCAATGGGGCTTTCTGACTGCGACATTATTGCAGAGGGCAAGCAGGCTGACCTTATCGTTATCGACCTCTTCCAACCTAATATGCAGCCTCTTAACAACATAGGCAAAAACCTTGTTTACAGCGGTTCAAAGCAGAACGTAAAGCTCACGATGTGTGCCGGCAAGGTGCTTTACGAGGACGGCGAGTTCAGGATAGGCGAAGAACCTGCTGTTATTTACAAGAAAGCTAACGAGATAATCGAGAGCATGAAAGATTAAATGTAGGGGCGGCCTTGGGTCGCCTTTATCTTTTACGCAAACACTGTGTTGACACACAAAAAAGGGACGCTTTGAAACGTCCCTTTTTACATTATATTCTATTCTTCAAAGAAAAATGCTTCGTTTGCAGGATAGTCTGTTTCGTCCGTGAGAGTTATCACTGCACAGTCATTTGAGCTTTCGTCCTTTTTGCCAAATATCTGATCTCTGAAAAGCCAGAAAACGTCAACGCAGATAACAGCAAGTATAAGAATGATAAGTATTATCGGCACAAGTGCGCCTGCACCCTTTCCAGGTGTAACGCCGTTCATTTGATTCATCTGATTTGCCTGATTCATCTGCATCTGTGGCATTGCATTGTTCACAGGCTGAGCAGGCTGCTGATAGCCCTCTGGTGTAAGAACTCTCTCAGGCTGCTGAGGCTGTGGGGCAACATTCGGTGTTTCCGCAACTGTAGGCGTCTGAGGTATTTCCACAGTTCTTGAAGCCATTGCAACTTCCTCGGCTGTCGGCTGTGCAGGCTGAACAGGCTTTGCAGGCTCTTGCCCTGGCAGATAAACGCTGTCCATAGTCGGCATATCAGGAGTCGTTGGCGGAATAGTCTGATTTTGCACAGGAGTATCGTCAAAATGCAGCTCAGGCACTTCGATAGACTCCATTTCAGGATTTCTCTCGTCCACTACAGGCTCGTCGGCAGGCGTTTCGTCCTGCGGCACGGCTGTTCCGCAGACGTTGCAGAACTTAGCCCCCGCATTAAGTGTGTTTCCGCACACTGAGCAGACCTTGCTCTTTATAAGCTTCTGCGGCATTCTTGTTCCGCAGGCAGCACAGAACTTTGCGCCGTCGGCAACAGGCAGACCGCATTTTGGACAATTTTCCATATTAATACCCTCTTTTCATATTATTATTGATCCCCTCAGCCCTTTTGGCTGAGATCAAATTTTTCAATAACTTTCC
>OGSD01002255.1_pt1 | contig 16546 bp, 10 predicted proteins | sample 1553571 | NCBI WGS metagenome assembly OGSD01 (sample SAMEA2580072, study PRJEB22360) | human gut metagenome | biome: human gut; feature: human-associated habitat; material: faeces | place: Denmark | collected 2008/2010 | reverse complement strand
AACATTGGAGAAAACCTTTCTTTGGATGAAACTTGCCTGAGCAATGGAGATGTTTATACGATTCTGACCAATAAAGCAGCTAAAGGCCGTAAGGGGGCTTTAGTTGCAATGGTTCGTGGAGTGGCCACAGATGCGGTAAGCGGAATCTTGCGCAGGCTTCCGCACCGGAAACGGCTGTCTGTCAAGACTGTCACTACAGATTTATCTTCAGCCATGATGCTGACGGTCAGAAAGGTGTTTCCTGCCGCAAAGCTGATCAATGACCGTTTTCATGTACAGCAGCTCATGTCTGAAGCTGTAGACCAGTTAAGAATACGCTATCGGTGGAAAGTACTTGATGCGGAAAATCAGGCTATCAGGGAGCACCGTCAAAAGAAGAAAGAAGCAAAGAGTAAGGCGGAAAGGGAGAGAATAGGGAAATGGGAGCCTGAAAGAATGGAGAACGGAGAAACCCTGCCACAGATAGTAAGCAGAAGCAAGCATATTATACTGAAACACTGGAGCAAATGGAATGAACAGCAAAAGACCAGGGCTGCCATTCTCTTTGATAAATTCCCCAAGCTTCTGGAAGGATACAGCCTTAGCATGAAACTGACAGACATCTTCAACAAGAAGTCAGGTCCCGATGAAGCAAGGCTAAATCTCGCAAGATGGTACAATGAAGTGGAAAAGTTTGACTATATGGAGTTCAACAAGGTACTTGATACCTTTTCAAACCATAGTACGACCATCATAAATTATTTTGAAGAACGATTGACAAATGCTTCAGCGGAGTCGTTCAATGCTAAAATCAAAGCTTTTCGAAGCCAGTTAAGAGGGGTGGCTGATCTGAAATTCTTCATGTTCAGACTGGCTAGGCTATACGCTTAAAAGAAAGCTTACCAACCCGGAAAATCCGCTGACCCGTCATTACCCCCATTGTATCGGAACTAAAAATTAAAATAGGATATGAGTAAAAGTACATTTAAGATTCTGTTCTATTTTAGAAAGAATCAGGTAAACAAAGACGGAACGGTTTGCATCATGATTCGTCTGTCATTGAACGGTGAAATCTCACAGTTCAGTTCTAAATTGAACATCAAACCGGATGTTTGGGACATGGTTTTATGTAAGGCGAAAGGTAATACCCTGAAAGCACGTCAGCTGAATGAAACGCTGGAAGACATCCGCACCTCATTGAAAAACCATTATCGGGACATTGAAGTTCACGAGTCATTTGTTACGGTGGAGAAAGTACGCAATGCTTTTCTTGGGATAACGTTGGGATAACGGCGAAACAGAGGACGCTGCTGGAACTGTTCAAAAAACACAACGATGACGCAAGGAAACTGGTCGGTATCAGCAAGACCCCTGCCACCCTCGCGAAGTATGACCGTTGTTACCGCAGGCTGGAAGAATTTATGAAGGCGAAATATAATATTTCGGATATTTCGCTGAAAGAAATCAATCACATGTTCATCACGGACTTTGAGAACTATCTGAGAACGGAAAGAGAATACCACTGCTAAATTCATGCAGACATTCAAGATGATTGTAATCATCGCCAAGAACAACGGCTGGATTTATACCGCCCCGTTCTCGAACTACAAAATCAGACTGAAGCGGGTGGACAGGGGGTATCTGACGGATGCGGAACTGCAAAAGATAATGAAGAAGAAGTTCCCGACCAAAAGGCTGGAACAGGTAAGGGACGTGTTCCTGTTTTCATGTTATACGGGATTGTCGTATGTGGACGTGAGGGAACTGAAGGCAAGCGACATCAAAATCTCGTTTGACGGAAAGCCTTGGATTATGATACACCGGCACAAGACGGATACTCCGGTAAACGTGCCGCTGTTGAAAATTCCGCAGATGCTTCTCCAAAAGTATGAAGGACAGCTTCCGAAAGGACAGCTTCTGCCCGTATTAAGCAACCAAAAACTTAATTCTTATTTAAAAGAGATTGCAGATTTGTGCGGCATAAATAAAAACATTACCTTTCACACAAGAAGACATATTACTTTTTCTTACCCATTGAAAACAAGAAACTTACAAATATTGTCAGCTTGATAGGTAACGATTTGGAAACCAGTGAGCTTCTCTATTCTGCACTAATCAAAAGAACGCTTTCTTCATGTACAAAAGTAGTTTTTTTCTCCCTCATTACCAAAACTGTTCCACTGAAAAATGGAGAAAATCGAACATTCAAATATAATTTTGTCATTCCTCTATCTTGAAGGTTATGTGATACTCTACGGATAACAGTCGGTGCTTGTTTTATCCCGGCAACAGGGATAGCATCTACCACTTCAACGATAAAATTGTATGTGCTTATACGTTTCTGCAATCAACGATATAAGTTATTATGTACAGATTCATTGCAACACACATTGATTTTTCTACTGAAATAATGCGATATCGAATGGCAGTATCCAATATTCTTATATTTTAATCGGCAATCTATTGCTGAATCCTTTATATGCTGCTGTGCTGACATACTGTTGTACGTACGTCAGCACGTCAATACGTCAGTACGTCATAGATGTTATGCCATTATACCACTATAAATCAAACCCTTACTATTTCTTTTTATTCTGTATCCATCCTAATAACCTCTGATTTTTGATTAACGTCTGTCTGCGTGCTGGCAGACCAACAGGCTGGCAGACCAACAGACCGGCTGGCGTGCAGACAGACCGACATGCTGGCAGGCAAGCGTGTGTGCGGCCATACGCACTAACGGGCAAGTATGCCCACTGACATCATTACCCTCAGTTTCTATTCTTCTTTTGGGCAGATTAAGCATAGGGAAACGATGCTCTGAGAGTCGAAGTGACAGTTATCTTCCCAATCCGTTTACTGACGGATTATTGATTTCACCTGAAATCAGCAGCAAGGTGTCCTTTGAGTTACTCAAAGGTTTTTCGGTTACTCCCGAAAGCCTTGCTGTCGGGCTTCCTCTCCGAAGTTGGGAAGCCTATTTTTATAGCATTCTGCTTGAGACTTATTGCTTCATATTCCATATTGCCTTAACCTTTTATACAGGGGGGGCGGACTTATACCCAGCAGTTCGGCGGCTCTTCTGCGGTTGCCGCCAGCCTGTTCCAGCACACGGAGGATATGTTTCTTCTCCATGTCATCCATTGCCGGCGAAACGTCATCCGCCAATGGCATTTCGTCAAATTCCAGTCTATCAGCCGTGACTGTATCGCTTTCGCTGTGTAATACTGCCAAGCGAACGACACGCCTCAGTTCCCTCACATTGCCACCCCATGTATAAGCGAGCAACCGTTTCCTTGCTTTCGCATCAAAGCCTTTCACCTATTTCTCAAATTCTTCGTTGGCAAGGTTCCGAAAGAAGTCAGCCAATGGCATTATATCCTCTTTGCACTCGCGCAATGGTGGTATGTGCAGGGTGTATTCCTTCAACCGCTGGTACAGGTCGGCACGGAAACGCTTTTCAGCGATGGCGGTCGGTAAGTCCTCATTGGTGGCGGCAATGATGCGCACGTCAGCCTTCTTATCCTTGTTGCTCCCATTGGTCTGTACCATTTAGATTCCAATGCACGGAGCAGCATCTGCTGTACTTCTATCGGAAGGTTGCCTATCTCGTCAAGAAACAGTGTGCCGCCTGCGGCTTCCTTCCAAAAGCCTTGTTTCCTGCCATCCGCTCCCGTGAACGCTCCCTTTTCATGTCCGAACAGTGCGGAGGCGGCAAGTTCCTTGGACAGCAGACCGCAGTCCAAGGACACGAAGGTACCTGATGCCCGTTTGTTCCTTACGTGGATTTTTTCGGCAATGTGCTCTTTGTCTGTGCCGCTTTCGCTCAATATCAGAACGCTCATGTTCGTGGGTGCGACCAATCTTATCCTACGAAAGCCGCGCTCTGACGCTCGTGAACGGGCGTATTTTTCCGATCCATCCTCTTCTGCAAGATTTTCAGGAGCGGAAAGAGGTTGTCCTCAATCAACTTTTTGGGGATATAGTCCTCTGCGCCAAGCTTCATTGACCTCACAGTGGTAGGTATTTCGTCATAGTCAGTCATAACGATATAGGGGTTGTTCCTGCCCTGTTTCCGCAGTTCTTCCAGCAGGACTATACCGTCACCGTCGGGCAGGCGCAAATCAGCCAGTACCATGTCGTCTTCCTGCATCTTGGCAAATATTTTCCGTGCGCTCCTGCAGGTGGAGGTGCTGACGCTTTGGAGACCCTTACTTTCAAGCAGGCGGCATACAAAGTCTGAATATATGGGGTTGTCCTCAATGACGATTATTCTGCCCATCGTGCCGCCTCCTTCCTTGCCAAATCAACAATCAGCCGTCCTTGTGCCAATACAGCCTCTACAGCGGATTGTATATCTTTATCCGCAATGTCTTCCTTATGGATGGCTTCATACTGTATCGCCAATGGCTGCTCGGTTTTTATCAGCATCCACGAGCTTCTCAGATGGTGTACTCATCCGTCCAGTGCTTTCATGTCCTTGGCCTTCCGCCGCCTTGCGCACCTCATTCACATCCGCCTGTGTCGTGCTTGTCAGCTTCTTCAACGTGTGCCGTTTATTACCGAAAGCAAGCAGGGCGATAGGTTGATGCAGCTTACATATTTTTGTCCGATACTCTGATTCTGTACAATAAAACAATTGCCACTATTCGTCCTCGTATCCTTGCATGTACCACTAAATCTTTTTATAATAATTGGCTGGAACTAAATCTAGTGGTTCTGCAAGTTTATCTGTACTATATAAGACATAGAGATGATGCATTGTACGTGTCATGGCAACATAGAGTGATTTTCGCTGTTCTTCTGTAATCGCACCTTCAAACTTTGGAATTATTACCACATCAAATTGCAATCCCTTTGCACTATGATATGTCAACACCTTTGGTAAAGTATTAGTAAAGTGAAGATTGCCTTGACCTCGCTTGTCATCTGCAGCAGTCTTGCACTTGTATTCCATATTGATACCACGTTTTGTCAACGCTTCACTCATTTCAAGTACTAGCTCATTACTGTAGAACAAGATCCCTATTGATTTTCCATCATATTGCTCTATAAGTTTTCCGATTGCCTCTATTTGGTCTTCATAAGAATTATAATGTATAAAATGAGGAAAATCATTTTCCTTATTCAAATATACCTTCTCTTGATATGGCATTACATTAACACCAACGTATTTTTGAGTTATTTGAGCAACATTCTTTGGCAGTCGATAGTTGTTGTACAACTTCAGTTCCTTAAGTCCAGTTAATTTTGAAATTGCTTCAATAGAGAGAGTCTTTTTACCAAAACGAGTATAGATGGACTGAGCTGAGTCACCGAAGAATAGAAAATGCTTTTTGGCAGTATTCATAAACTCCTGAATTTCTTTAAGCTCGAAGTCTTGAATTTCATCAACTATGATATAATCGGCAGATGGCATCCCCAACCATTTCCACTGATAGTGATAATAGAATTTGTATGATTGCGATGTGTAGCCAACCCCCATAAAGCCAGCCAATGACTTTGTAAGGGCAATCAGAATAACCGAATAGCCCATATCTGCTATTTGAGCAGCCTTGTGCATCGCAATGACTGACTTGCCACTACCAGCGCATCCTGACACCAACATTGAACTATTGATTGTATGGTCAATAAGATCAAGTTGGTCATCATCCAAAGATTCCTCTTCTACAGGCCAATTCGTATTGCATCCCTTTAATCTTTGTGACAAAGTTATAGAGATATCAATTGATTCTTCCGCATCATGTTCTATTTCGTCATCAACAATATTTGAAGCTTTTTGTATAGGGATGGCATCAAGAGTCGTGCCTGATTCGGACTTTGCTATTCTTCGTTTTAGTGCTTCTAACTCACTGAGGGTATTCTCAAGTTGCCCTGACAATTTATCAGCACGATTCTTCTCCGTTTTTGCAGAAGCATCTAATTTTTCAAGCTCAGCCTTTTGCTCTGCTATCTGCTTATTTTGTTGTTCTATCAGTTCTTGCTTTTGGTTTCTTTCTTGAATAACCTTCTCATACTCGTATCTAACTTTCTCCATTTCTTCTTGGTTAGAGTTGTTTGATGAAAAACCTTCCAGTTCCAAAAGAAAGTTTATGTTGTTATCTGACAGTAACCTATTTGTCTTTAAAAAATCAAAATAACCCTCAAAGAATGATGCACAAAAGTTCGCCTGACTCTCTAAAGACAAGCCTGAACTACCAGTATGACTTCCAAGTTCGCTCGCAACGCTATATAGCTGCACTAATACATTACGATAGGATTCAATTCCTCTCTTGATTCTCTTTTTGTCATTGTCAAGAAAAGAGGCTTGTAGCTCCCTATGACTATAGAAAAGTGCATTCTGTGCCACTATAGCCAAAGCACTCCCTGTAGGTCTACGGGAATTTTTATCAATCTTAATTTTATATTCAACACCTTTGCCCCCAATGATTACTTGATTACCTTCAAGGACATCATGTCCTTTCTCGTTATCACCGACTGCATCCAAAATAATAAACTTACAGATAAGTTCAATGGATGGTCGTATGTGAACGAAGAAAGATTCATAATCTTTGTCATTAAAGAATACAACCGCGAGATTGTAGTCTTTCTGTAGTCTTTCTTTTATTTGATTCATAACTTATTGCTTTATTGTCCAATACCTGCTATCTGTACAATAAGTACATAACCTTTCCTATGAGCAATTGATTGCCAATTTCGAGTAAAATCTGTACCACTTTTTTTGTCTGCTTTTTTACTGTCTTCCAGTCTCCAAACACTTATGTCGCTGACAAAAAAACCATTAATGCGTTCAAGATTATTTTCACTAGCCATCTTGGCTATTCTACTTCCACCCGACAAACGTCCAATATAGTGATTGTTATGATATAGATAGTATTTGCCGTCTTTATAACGTACAATATTAATAGGATCGTCTATTTTAACTTCTTTTTCTATATATTCTGCACATCTACCAGGTTGTTGCATGCTATCTGACGTTGTATACGACAAATAATATTTATCAAGACCAGGTTCTTTCTCAAAGATAAGAGCCTCAGACTGATTATCTGTGGTATAAATGTTACTCTGCTCCAAGGCACATTCTCGGTCTCCCTTATACACATGCAGATATTTCTTTGCACGAGTATAAGCAACGAACATCAGTCTTCGCTCTTCTTCTATATCTGCCGCATCGTCAATTACTATGGCTTGGCCCGGTTGATATACACGGCGTAGTTTCAAAGGTAGCCCGATATGTGATGGAGTTATAATAACCGCATCAAATTCAAGACCTTTAACCTTGTGCATCGTTGTAAGAATGATGGTAAGTTTATCTTCTTTGAGTATACGCTCATTCTTGAACTTGTCATAAATCTTATACACCTGACCGCCATCATCATTTCCTGCTACATCCATAATATACGATGCAAGATCTCCATATGTATGGACATCTTCATCCGTTCTAATAGACTCAAGATAGTTTAGCACAAGAGTGTAGGCTATGTCGATATAGAACTGGCTCCAGCAAGGATGATCAGTCATTAGCTTTTGGAGATAAGTTTTCATACGTTCGCCTGTTTCTGATTCTAATTCTATTGCAGGATATTTTTGCAGCAAATCAATCAGGCTATAAATTTCCCTTTCACGCCAAAGTTCACAAACACTAGCACCTTGTATTCTGATTCTTACACCATCGGGCAGAGTGTTTCTTATCAAGGCATAACCTTGATATACTTCGTTGTTTGTCCTAAAGAAGACAGCAATGGTCTTGAAGATTTTATAGTCCTCACCATTTATCTTAGCCTTTTCATTATTTTGCAATACATTGGCAACAAATGAAGGCAGATCTTCATTCCATGATGAACCTGCCGAGTTAGCATCTGTGAATATTGTGTATGGCTCTTGTGGCTCATGTTTCATGAGTTCTGCAGAAGATTTTGGAAGATTATGCTTACGCTCTTCTGGAATGAATATTGCAGCACAATCCAAAATCTTTTGGTATGATCTATAGTTCGTGAACATACCCAACTGAACAGGAACCAACGTGTTATTCAGCCTATCATAATAGGGTTGAGGATTCAATACCTGTGCATACTGTTCAGGCATTATAGGTCGTCCCCGATTGTCTTTAGGAACTCTATCAAAGCCATAGATACTTTGGTTTATATCACCAATAGTAAAGAATTTCGCATCTGGAAACAATTTATGGATAGCAAGCAATGTTTCTAGACGTGGATTCGTAATATCTTGGAACTCATCAACCAACACATACTCAATTTGGGGGAATATAGCTTGAAACGCAACAGCGTCATTCCTTACGAAATCAAGGAAATGTTGTTCCCACAACTCTGTTGGGACATTGTCTAGTTTTCTACCCATGCAGATTTTTGCAAGTGCATGAAATGTATGTACGTGCAACAGATGCCCGATACGACTCAATCCCAGTTTGGTAAACAAACTGTCCAGCCGATTCCTTAGTTCAACAACCACAGCACGATTGTATGCCAAGACAAGAATATGGCTCGGCACTACATGTTCTTTGTAGATAAGTTTGGCACAGCGCAGTGTAAGGACATGTGTCTTACCAGACCCCGGTCCGGCAAGTACATTCACATTTACGTTTCGAGGCTGATTGTATATGTTCAGCTGCTCTTGGTTGCCCTCAAGTTTATCTTCTTCTATCTTCAATGCCTCTTCGGTAAGCTCGTTAAGGATGTTGGAATTTTCAGGTGCATAGTCGCCCACCAAGGCCAAATAGTCTTCATAGTTTCTGCACATAAAATATTTACGAATATATTCGCTTTGCTTTTCACTTGGAAGCATAGAGAATATATTCATCGCAGTGAGTCTGACCTTCTTTACTTTCTCAAGTGTATCAAACTCTTTTCGATAATCGTGCATGGGTGACTTTTCGTCAATACCTTCATCGATAGGAGATTCAGTGAACTCTGTGGCTTGAACCTCTATACCTGTATTCATCAATGGAGTGTGCTCTATATATGAGAGTATTCCAAGAACTGAAAGTAGTTTGTCGAAATATCCGAACTTATCACCATCATCATGAAAGTTCATTTCCAGCAACTTCTCTGCCCAACAGAATGCTCCGGTATTTTCTGTGATGAAGCGAAGCCATTCCAAACAATCAGTTTCCATATTATCGACAAAATCCTTCCAACGCTCATCCTTCACCATAATATGATACAGCACATCCTCTTCCGTCTTTATTATACGGAAGGTCACACCTGGTACATATCGCAGGATGTTAAACATTCCCACGGCAACTCTTTTCTGTATATCGTTCTTAAAAGTATCGGCCTTGGTCACGCAGCCTTTGGGAGGATTACTGTCTTCATTCTTCCATGGCATATATATTATAGTCTCTTCTTTATTTCTGCGTTTTTTAGTCTCTGTTTTCAAGAGTCCATCATAATTGACCTCACCCATTAGATGACGTTGAATGTATTCACGCTCATTCATATCGAGTTCTCGCTCCACACCTATCTTGCAATCAGACAACAGTTTCCGTATTCCATCCATTGCGATATGAAGTGCGAAAATATTCTGGTTATGCTTGACCATATATCTCGTCTCTCCATAACGGCGCGCCTTAAGTTCACAACGCATCTGTTCGTTTAGTGTCAAGAGATTACACTTCATGCAATCCAGGATGGCATTCATGATTTTGACAAACGAAAGCTTATACGGCTTAAAGCTCCTACGCATTTCAGAAATGGGAAACAGTGAATTCTCTTCCAACTTCTCAGCATGTAGCTTCAGATAATCGAACACCAGCTTAGCTGCCTCGTGAGAAGGCGTTTGTTGATACCGTCTGCCATACCCGACAGATGTTCCAAATAGATTAATTGAATTCTGACTCGGAGTAGGAAATTCTTTATTTGATATAGTCATGTCAAAATATGCTAAGTCGAGATACTTCAACTTAACATATCCAATATGTTCCAGCCAATGGAACGCAAGACGTGATGCCGTTGTATCTAGAAATTTGCCGTTTTCTTCATTCTTAATCCAGATGTTATATGGCACAACTATTGGATTGAGTTTTACTTGCTCAATTGTTTTGAATCTACGAATGAACGCCAAAATTTTATCCTTGCAATCGGTTAAATCTGACCAACTCATCTGACTACGAACCAATAGATCTTTCAAATGTCTGAAATCATCAGGAGAGGTTATACACAAAGCCGGAATCTGACTATGGTCAGGAAAAGCAGCTTCATACATACCCTTATCACGACCAGCACGACCTACCTCCTGAAGATAATCTTCTAGGACTGCCGGTGGGTTGTAATGCACTATATAATGGACATTGGGAATATCCATACCCATACCAAAGGCTTTTGTCGCACAAAGTATGTTTATGCGCTCATCTTCTGGTACATGATCTTCTTCTGCGTTTTTAAACTGGCGATAGATATCGCTTCTTTGGGTTGAATCTAGGCCTGCGTGAAAAAAGCTGATATGCTCAACACAAGAAGCCAATAAAGAACCTTCAGGCGCAGCCTTACATAGTTCATTCAGTGCTTCTGCCGTATCTTCACACTCGTTATGAGTGCGACAGAAAACAAGCATGCAACTTTTTGAAAAATCGATTTTGTTGTCTTCGATGTAGTCCTTAATGGCATTTACACGTGCCGTAAGGTCATGTCCTTGATCTTTCTTGTTCTTTCCCTTTGTTACGGAAAAAGAAATGCTAATATGCTTTCTTATAGGATTATACTCTTCAGATTTCTGTCCCAGTCGTACAATGTCAGGGAAATACGACTTGAAGTCTTGTTCGACTTGGGTGGTCACAGTGGCAGAGAACATGGCAACCATTATATCAAATTCATTCTTGCTATTTTTCATGTCAACACACCACTGAACCGCATTCCTGTAGTCGGGACGGAAGTCCTGTCCCCATTGAGAAATACAGTGCGCCTCGTCGAAGACTACATATTCGAGACCTCTATCCATTTGAAGTCTCTGATAAAGAACATCCATGAACGAACGCACACGGAATCTTTCAGGAGTGATATACAGCAAAGCTATCTCACCTGACTGAATTCTTCGGTAAATTTGTTGCGTTTCAGCTTGCATACGGTCACCGCTAAGGTAATCTACGTTGCAGACAAACCCTTTCGCATGCAGTTCCTCGACCTGATCTTGTATGAGAGCTCGCAAAGGACTCACTACAAGTGTCAATCTGTTTGAAGTCATGGCACGAGCAAGCGCAGGGCCTTGGAATAAAATAGATTTGCCACCTCCTGTAGGAATTGAAATTATGCAATTTCCCTTCCTTTCAAGCATATGCTCAACGATAGGCTCCTGACCTTCTCTCCAATCTTCATATCCCCAACTGTCAAGTATTACTTTCTTGAGATACGCAGAGTCAAGCTGTTCTTCAATACCACTTGTGTCCTTGAAGAACAATCCTGCCTTTTCTAAAGATTCACGATAAACTTCTTCATTGTTCCATAGAGTGAATACGGAAGCCCTGGCGTGACAAGTTTTTGCCAGACCAGAATAATCCTCAAAGTATGGGTCTATGATATAAAAGTTGGTGTCCTTATGGTTGGCCATCACCAATGCGCAGTAATGCTCAAAGATAGGCCATGCTGCCAGTATGCACTGTCTAGCCGTTGTTCGTTTGAACTTTTCATCTTCATCACTTTCTGCACCATCCTCATAGTCACCTTCGAATGGAAGTTTGTCCCACATGATGAGATAACGGTCAATATCCATATTGTCCCATACGTAACAGAACGCCTTGTCAGAGCGATAATTACCAATTCCTGCCAAGAACTGTTCTTTTGTAATAACTACCAAACCATTGCTGCGGGTACCAATATACTCTAGTTTACGGAAGCCACTACCTATGGCAGGTACATAGTATCCACAACTACGGGCATATTCCTCTACACTACCAAGTTCTTTATCATCGTTTATTATATAAATCAGTGGCTGCAATGGATTCTGCTCATGTATCTTCGCTAGTAAAGTCATCTGGTAATTCCAATATGCTTTTCTGTTTGTTGAAGCAGGAGTTACCCTTAAAGATGGAGCATCTAACGACATAGTGCCCTGACTTTTTACCATATATAGCTTCGAATCGGTAGCCTCTTGTCCCTTTAGTTTCCAAGGCACTAACTCGGGCATCACAGGGGCGAAATGAGTTAAGAACGCATTCCTATATTTCTGATATTGGAAATTCTGATAGATGGCGAAATTACCATTAGATTGTCTTTCTGCCCATACGTTTGCTGTTAATTCTGATTGAACAATACCAAGTCTTGTCTTATCTGCATCTGTCAATAATGCAATATTAGTCGAAGCCATTGACATAGGAAGTTTACATTCCTTGTCAATAAGTTCTCTAAAACTCCATTCTTTCGCCTCCTTGCATTTATGGACACGGTCTTGAAGTTCCGCACCTATGGTAAAGATACGAGCATACTTGTTCTCATACATTTTTTTGTCTGAGAACGAATCAATATCAATGCAATCTATGTTACTCTTTGGCTTGGTAAGATACTCTGCCAAACTATCTTCGGTGAATGTAATCTTGTCTGATCCCTCGTTCTCCACACGAAGATACTGAGCCAAGTTGCAAAAGAGTGGCGTAGCACATATGTCACAGAAACGTGTTAGTACGCAGTTCCACAACTTATTGTCTAACGGATGTTCATCTAGGGCTTCTTTGTTGATTACCTTGTAGCCTTCGGTTGCGTCAGAAGGATATTGCACAGGTATATATTGCGCTATTCTTGACCACAGACTTTTGGGTGCAATCAGAAGTATACGCTCCACGTCAGAGTTACTTACTGAGCCCAGTTTGGCAATCTCTTTTAGTTTTTTCTCCAACTCTGAGTCAAGAGAACGCAATTCCTGAAAGAATTGTTTGGATGTTTTGGCAGTCTTCTTAAAGTATTCAGCATATATATCCTGCTGAAGAGTGGCAAGAATATTGTTAATCTGCGCTGGTAAGAAATTTCTCAAGCTATCACAAAGTGATTTGTCTTTTGAAAGGCGATACAGTTGATTCCAAAACAGTTCATTGGTAAGTTCTGTATCTTCCGCTGCATTGTGCTTGGTGTGTAGAGAATAGGCATATCGGCATGGGTTAAGAAGAATTTCAATTTCCAGCGTATCCCATACAAACTGGTTGGTTGTGATTCCTTTCTTCGCTAGAATAGGTAAATCCCATTCCTTGATATTATGTCCAACTACGATATCCTGCCGATTTAAAGCACGACCTAACGAACGGAGCTGATCTTCCGATTCATAACTGCGCATGTTATCTTCCTTAAGGAAGGCAAACTCTTTGATTGTTTCGCCATCCGTTTCAAGGTCAAATACAACGTAGGGCACCTCAGCCTTTTCCGTATTCCACCATTCCTCCACAAATTGCTTGTAGAGCTTTGTTTCAGCAAACTCTTCTATAACTAGATTCCTAGCATAATCGTCAGGAAGGACTTTAAGCAGTTGATATTGTTCCGTCTCTTCGGCTGTTTTGATTGCGTTTGCAACTAGCTTAGCGTTCAATTTCTTCAGGAAGTTCTCACTTTCGAAATTGGCTACCGCAACATAATTCTTGACAAAGTCAAGAATTTGAGCGGGCTTAAGCGTATTGCACCAAGTTGCAACCGCATCCCAAGATGAGATGCGATTCAGTAAATTTATGTCTACGATATCAAGGAAACAAAGAACCTTATATTCATCCTTGAGATTTTCTGCCTCTGCAAGATATTCGGCAAATTTCTTACCATATACACTACGAAGGAATAGTATGAAGTCATTGCTGCTGGTTCCTAAGGCGTCTGATGAATACAAAACTGACAATCCCTCCAACTTTATAGCACCAAGAAAGGTTCTTAACTCCGCCTTATGTCCATCCATACTCTTAGCTATAAGAGTCCTGACGACATCATAGTAGCCTGACAAGTTATAACCGGAAGTCCATAGTTGTTGTACCTCTGACAAATCCAAGTTGCTATTTGCCATTCGTGCATTGAGGATTCTTTCTTTAAGTGTTGAAGGAAGGTTCTCCTCATCGAATACCTTACGTAGCAACAATAAGAGACTATCGTTGATTTGTGGCAGATGTTCTTCCAAATATAACTTCTGAAAGCCTTCCAATTTGATGGAATCCAGAAATTTGAGCCCTTTACCTGAATCTGATTCCGCCCACAAGTTCAGAGCATATCTTAATTCGTCAAAATAGTCTGCTAAATCATATCCTGCATTCCACAGCTTGACTATAACATCGATATCATATGGATCTTCTCCAAATACAGATGATATCATTTTGTTACGCAGACTTACAGTACCTTCAGTTTCACTCAACTCAATGCCACTTGTAACTAGGTTTAACAGACAGTTTCGTGTGTCTTTATCAGAGACCAGTTCGTCAATTATTGCGTCACGTTGGTCTGCATTACTGCGTTCTATATAGTCTGTTAGTGTATTGACTATAACTTGATTAACTCCATCTTTCGCAAGGATGCTAACAACCTTGTTTGTAACATTTATGTTGTATGAATCGTGCTTTTGGTCAAAGCCTTCAATTCTAGCAAATTTACCGCGGTATTCAAAGGCTTTTAAAAGAGTTTGCGAATCGAGTGAAATTCGCTTGACATCAATTGCACTCCAGCCTCTACGGCCAGATTTTGGAGTAAAAATGACCCACTCGTTATCTCTTGGATAAGAATCAGATTTCCATTCATTTCCCGTCAGATAGAAGTCAATAATCCTATTAGGTTCAGTTTCGTTACAGCTAACGCCATAGTTGTTTGCCAGTATAAAACCAAAATTTTTCTTTGTGTCAAAGAACTTAACGAAGCCAATAATAGGCTCATATGCGTTTGGAACTGTTTTCTTTTTTGCAGTTATCGTACTTGTTGGCTGAGATGTAACCTTTTGAACTATTACACTCAGACAATGGGTTGACAGGTCGATATCCATAACCACACATGAAACCTTACAGCCTTCAGTCAGTTTGAACTCTTTGGTCAGTTTATACTCTGCACTTATGCCGAAGCCTACATCTATATGTGCAAGTTTTTTATTAGTATTTACTACAGTACCTTCAACTATCATGCCTATAGAAAACTTGTCTGCATTCTCCATCAAAGGATCCGTCAAAAGTCGTTTTCTGCTTAACTGGATTTTATTGCTTTTGAATTCAAGGATTACAACATCTAACTCATCGCCCTCTTTAATCAGTTTTGTTGCATCATTATGAAATCCCCAAGCCAGTTCGTCCAATTTGATAAAGCCTATATGTCCATCAAACTGAACGTATACACCATAGTTCAATATCTTAGACGCTGTGGCTTTAAACATCTTACCTTTATTGGCTTCTGCATAATTCTGGTCTAGGAACTTCTCAAAAGTAAAGGCATTACTCTCTTCGTATGGTGAAACAGAAGAGTTGACCGAGCTATTTGAAGGTTCCAGCCGACTAAGTTCAGAATCATTAATCACATGCTCGGGGTCTTTCGGGAAGAAAAGGCCCTTGCGTGAGGCATAGGTAAGAATATCATCAATTGAGGCATTCTTTAGGTTTGCGTATTGTTGAAGAGTTATCGTAGCCATAAATATTTATTCTATCAGTACTCTATTTTATCTTCTTCTGTCATTTGTGTACTTTCTTCGTTGTATTTTATTTCTATGAGGTCTTGAACCTTTACTTTAAGGATTCGTGAAATCTCCACTAATTGTGCCAAGGAGGGTTGGAGTTTGTTAGATCTCCATCGCGATACGGTGATTTCCGACATACCTATTTGTTCTGCTAGCCATTTATTAGTAAGCATCTTGTCTGCCATGACGACACGCAACCTATTCAGACGTCCTGTTTTTCCCATATTGATTTAATTGATGTATTATGATTCAAAATTACTATTTTTGCCCAAACAATCATCATATTCCGATAATAAATTAAATTAAATAAGCAACTTTTGTTATTCGTAGTATAACAATTCGGAAGCAATGCCAGATTGGAGACACCATTTCTCTCAAAGACAATGCTATTACGGATACAAACTACACGCTGTCTGCGGAATATGCAGCGCAATCCATGACTTCGACAAGCGTACACGACCTCCATTTTTTCAAGGACGCAAGCTCGGAATACCAAGACTGCATGATGCCCGGCGACAAAGGTTATCTGTATGCAGAGGTGCAACAAAATCTTTTTTGAGACAGCAAGAATCAGCCTGGAAGTACCGTATCGACTGAACCAAAAGAATTGGAGGTCTCCTTCATGGGCTTACAAGCGCTTCAGGAAACACATTGAAACCGTCTTCTCTCAGCTCAATGATAATCTCATGATGATTCGCAACTATACCAAACAATCCCGCGGGATCTTTACCCGCATGGCAGGCAAAATTGTGGCTATGACTTTCATACAATATGTAAATTTTGTCAGACAACGTCCAGTCGGGAAAATAAAATATGCGCTAATTTAATTCAACCAATGGGTTTATTTTCTTTCATCTTATAGTTCCTTTTAATTTAACGTGAGTTCGAAATAAGAATAAATATATTTCACTTATAATTAGAAACATAGCGATAAAAGTATTAAATTTAT
>OGSD01002243.1_pt1 | contig 16588 bp, 17 predicted proteins | sample 1553571 | NCBI WGS metagenome assembly OGSD01 (sample SAMEA2580072, study PRJEB22360) | human gut metagenome | biome: human gut; feature: human-associated habitat; material: faeces | place: Denmark | collected 2008/2010 | reverse complement strand
GGTTACCGGTCGAGCGGCGCCCCGCTTTTCTCTTTTGTTCTCTATGACTTTAGGGTGTATTGCCCGCTTTCGGGAGAATGCACGGCAAATCCGCCTGGCTCGTGCCGGTGCGGGACTGGCGAAAGAAAAGCCCCTGCACGAGGCACTGGATCAGTTTTCTACGCTGGTCACCTTGTCCCTGGAGGGGAGTATGACCACGGCGGACGCTATGCGCGCCCGGGGCTACGGCAAGGGGCGTCGGCGGGTGTACGATCCGTTTACATTCGGTGTGGCGGACGGCGTAGAGCTGGCCGTGGTGCTCCTGCTGAGTATCACGGTGCTGGCGGTGGCGCTCACCGGCGGCCTTACTTTTTATTTTGACCCGCAGCTGGAATGGGTCACCCTGTCTCCCTTAGGGGCGGCGGCAGCGGGCTTGCTTTGTTTTTGCCCGACGATCTCAAATGTAGGGGAGGCACTGCAATGGCGGCGATTGAAGCGGAAAAACTGAATTTCACTTACCCGGACGCCGACAGAGCGGCACTTTCCGATGCAACCTTTTCCATTCCGTCCGGCGGCTTTTATTTGTTGATGGGGCCATCAGGCAGCGGCAAGAGCACTTTACTGCGGCTGCTGCAAGGGGAGATCGCGCCTCACGGTGCTTTGAGCGGGCAGCTGCACTGTGACAGCCCGGCAGGTTTCGTTTTTCAAAATCCACAGGACAGTTTAGTCACGGACAGTGTGCAGCGGGAGCTGGCGTTCTCACCGGAGCATGCCGGGCTGGACGGTGCTGCCGTAGCGCGGCGGGTGGGGGAGTGTGCCGCATTCTTCCATTTGGAGCCGTTGATGGAGCGCACCACTGCCTCTTTGTCCGGTGGGGAACAGCAACTGCTGTCCCTGGCGGCAGCTATGACCGGCTCGCCTCGGGTGCTTTTGCTGGACGAGCCTTGTGCGGCGCTGGATCCGGCGGCGGAAGAAAAATTTTTGCAGGTGCTGCTGCGGCTGAACCGCGAGTTGGGCGTGACGGTGCTGATGAGTACCCATACCCCCGGCGCAGCTTTGGCACAGGCGGACGGCGTGCTGTTGCTCCGTGCCGGGCGCTGCACCTGTTATGATGATCCCCATGCCTTTGCTCGTGCCTTGCGGCAAAGCGGCGACCCCATGTTGCAGGCGCTGCCGGTGGGGGCAATCCTGTTTGACGAAGTACCGCTGACGGTGCGGGAGGCCCAGCCTTTGGCCGCCCATCTGCGGTGCAAGCCGGCACCTGCGCCCCAACCTGCGGGCAAGCCGGTACTGACCTTAAAAGAGATTTGCTTTGCTTATGAGAAAAAAAGCGCCGATGTACTCTTTCGCTTGTCCCTGACCTTAACGGCAGGCAAGTGCTATGGTATTGTAGGCGCCAACGGCAGCGGCAAGAGCACCCTGCTGGGGGTGATGGCCGGTGTGTTGAAGCCCTACGCAGGCAAGGTGCAGCGCCCGGTGCCCACGGCCTTGCTGCCCCAAACGATGCAGTATCTGTTTACCCGGGACCGGGTAGATCAGTTGGTGCAGGCGGAAACATTGCAGCACCTGGGCATTGCGCACCTGGCCGCCCGGCACCCGCTGGATCTGTCCGGCGGCGAAAGCCGACTGGTGGGGCTGGGCATGGTGCTGGATACCGGCGCCGATACGCTGCTGCTGGATGAGCCTACCGCCGGGTTGGACGCCGGTGCAAAAGCGCAGTTGGGCGCCCGGTTACGCCACTTGTGCGCTGCCGGCAAAACGGTGGTGTTGGTGACGCACGATCTGGATTTTGCCGGTACTTACAGTGATGAAGCGGCCTTCCTGTGCAACCGGGTGGTGACCCCGCCTCGGCCTCGGCGGGCATTCTTTGCCGGCATGGAGCTGTACACCACCGGTGTGCGCCGAGTGACCTGCCGTGCGCTGCCGGACGCCGTATCGCCGGAGGACCTGGTTTTATGAAGCGGGTATTGCTGACCTTGTTGTTTTTGGTTTTGCCGGTGCTGCTGGTGGTGTGGCAGGTGTGCTTTGCAGACACTACCTCTTGGTACTTGGTGGCGGCGGTTTTGCTGCTGCTCAGTGCGCTGCCGTTCTTTTTGCATCTGGAGCGGAAGCCGATCTCTGCCCGAGAGATGGCGCTGTTGTCCGTCTTAACGGCGCTGGCGGTGGTCAGCCGGGCCGTGTTTTATCTGATCCCTCAGGTGAAGCCCATTGCCGCGGTGGTGATCGTGGCCGGTATGTGTCTTGGTCCCTTTTCCGGTTATATGGTGGGGGCGCTGTCCGCCTTTTTGTCTAACTTCCTGTTTGGGCAAGGCATATGGACCCCCTTTCAAATGGTGGCGCTGGGATTGGTGGGGCTGCTGGCCGGCATGCTGCTGCGTCCCGGACGGGTGAACCGCTGGGTGCTGGCACTGGTAGGCTTCTTTTTAGCCACAGTGGTGTACGGCCTGGTGGTGGATTTGAGCACGGTTTTAATGACGGTGACGGACTTTACTTGGCCTGCGGTGCTGGCGGTGTATGCCTCCGGCGCACCTTTTGATTTGGTGTTTGGCGGGTCTACCGCAGTCTTTCTGGTGCTGTTTGGTACGCCGTTGGAGCAAAAAATTAACCGTCTGCAACGAAAATATGGCCTGCTGGAGCGTAAAGCCACCGCAGGAGATAAGGAGAATTGCCATGAATAAAACGATTATTGATAAGCTGGCACGCTTTGCCCAGACCAGTGCGATTATCGGTCTGTGCCTTTTGGGCATTTGTCCCGCTTTTGGCATTATGGCTATGGTAGTGCCGGCGGTGTTTAAGCAAAAGGGCGCGGAGCTGACAGAGGAAAATCAACAGCTGTGCCACAGAGCGCAAATCATGGGCGTGGTATCTTTGGTGCTGTTTGTGATTGATGTGATCCTCGCTTCAATTTTGTATGCCAAGTTCAAATGATCTAAGGCATTAAGAAAAGCGGAGGTGCGTTTTGCACCTCCGCTTCTTCTATATACACTTATTATAAAATCAGTCCGGGTAACCGTTGGGATTCTGCTTTTGCCAGCGCCAGGAGTCCTCGCACATTTCTTCCAGCGAGCGGGTAGCCTGCCAGCCCAGTTCACGCTTCGCCTTGGAGGGGTCGCAGTAGCAGGTGGCAATATCGCCGTCCCGGCGGGGTTTGATTTCATAGGGAATCTCCACGCCGTTGGCCTTTTCAAAGGCCTTGACCACATCCAGTACACTGTAACCGATGCCGGTGCCCAGATTGTAGATAAACAGGCCTTGATCCTTTTCCAGCTTTTCCACTGCCTTTACATGACCCAGCGCCAGATCTACCACATGAATATAGTCCCGTACGCCGGTGCCGTCCGGGGTGGGGTAGTCGTTACCAAACACGCCCAGCTTCTTCAGCTTACCCACAGCCACTTGGGTAATGTAGGGCATCAGGTTGTTGGGAATGCCGTTGGGATCCTCGCCCATGGTGCCGCTCTTGTGGGCGCCGATGGGGTTAAAGTACCGCAGCAGGCAAATGCTCCAGCTGGGATCGCTCACATACAGATCCTGGAGAATGCACTCGATCATATACTTGGTGCGCCCGTAGGGGTTGGTGACCCCACCGATCTCCATATCCTCGGTAAAGGGGGCAATGTTGTTCATGCCGTACACTGTGGCAGAGGAACTGAAGATGATCTTTTTGCAGCCGTGGTGGCGCATCACATCCAGCAGTACCAGGGTGCCGTTTACATTGTTATCAAAGTATTCCAGAGGCTTGTGTACGCTCTCGCCCACGGCCTTCAGCCCGGCAAAGTGAATGACGCAGTCAATGTCCTCTGTCTCAAAGACTTTGTTCAGACCCTCTCGGTCCCGAATGTCGCATTCGTAGAACTTAAAGTCCCGATCCACCAGCGCGCGGATCCGATCCAGCGACGAGTGCTTGCAGTTGTAAAAATTATCCAGGATTACCACATCCTGGCCTGCGTTGATTAACTCCACGCAGGTGTGAGAGCCGATATAACCGGCGCAGCCTGTTACAAGTACAGCCATCTTTTTTCCTCCTTAGTTGTGGGGTTCTTTCTTGAAACTTCATTATATACCCCTTTGCCGCCAAAGTAAATAAGAAAGTTCAGTTTTCTCTGTGGCATGGGCGGTTTTTGTTCGGCTTTGATCTTGTCAAGCCAATTATACAACTTGTACACCGGCGAAAATGCGCAAAAAGCCCGACGCAACGCCAAAAAGTATAAGCGCGATTTACAAAGAGTAATAAATGTACGGAAATTTTAACCAAATTCCTTGCGCTTTTTAGACGATTTTTTTACATTTTGGTCTTCAAATTCGCCGGAACCCTGTTTACTTTTGAGAAACGGGGGTGTAAAATGAGCAATGGAAATAAGGATTGATTGGAGGTGACGGCGTTGCTGCTGAAAACCGATGTGGCAAGTAAATTGATCGAAGAACTGAATACGGAAACGGTGTTCAGTCTGTTTGGCGGCAAGCTCAAGATCGACGAGGGCACAGTCGTCAGCTGGATCATTATGGCGGTGTTCCTGATCGCCGGTATTTTGCTCACCCGTGGACTGAAGGTGGAGGGCAAGCTCTCCAAGCGCCAGCTGTTTATTGAAATGTGCGTAGACAAAATGCGTACATTCTTCCACAATGTTATGGGCCCGGACGGGGATCGTTACATTCCTTGGATGATGACGGTAGCTGTTTATATCGGTGCCTGCAATATGTGCGGCATCTTCGGCTTTAAGTCCCCCACCAAGGAACTGAATGTAACCGTAGGTCTGGCGCTGACCAGCATTATCCTGGTTCAGTACGCCGGCATTCATAAAAAGGGTACGAAGGGATGGCTTAAGTCCTTTGCGAAGCCGGTACCCATCGTACTGCCCATCAATTTGCTGGAGCTGGTCATCAAGCCCATGTCTCTTTGCTTCCGACTTTTCGGCAACATCATCGGCGCTTTCATTATTATGAAGCTGATCGAATCGGTGGTGCCGGTAGCAATTCCGGTGGCATTGAGCCTTTACTTTGATATTTTCGATGGTTTTATCCAGGCGTATGTGTTCGTCTTTTTGACCTCACTGTACATTCAGGAAGCCATTGAAGATTAAATAGAACTTTTACAGAAAAGGAGAAATTTATCATGACAGTAGCAATCGCAGCGGCAATCGCCGTACTTACAGGTGTAGCAGCAGGTCTCGGCATCGGCCTTGCAACCGGTAAGGCAGTAGACGCCATCGCTCGTCAGCCCGAGGCTGCCGGTGACATTCGTACCGCTCTGATCCTGGGCTGCGCCCTGGCAGAGGCAACGGCTGTTTACGGTCTGGTTATCGGTATTTTGATCATCTTCATTATGAAATAACCGAGAAAATCCACAAGCAGAAAGGAAGCAGTGTCTATGCTGTCATTAGACTGGAATCTGCTCTTTACCGTGATCAACCTGGTGATCTTCTATATCCTGATGAAGAAATTTGTCTGGAACAAGGTGCTGGGTGCCATGGATAAACGGCAGTCCAAGATAGACCAACAATTCAAAGACGCCGACGAGGATCGTCGAGCCGCAGGCGCTCTGAAAACAGAATATGAGGGTCGCTTAGCCGGTGCAGACGAAGAGTCGGCACGCTTGATTGCAGACGCAAAGGTCACTGCCAAAGCCAAAGCTGACAAGATCGTAGACCAGGCCAAGCTCACCTCCGACAAGATGGTACGCGACGCGCACCAGACCATCGAGCATGAGCGCAATGAGGCACTCCAGTCCGTTAAGCATGACATTGCTGCACTGGCAATGGACGCTGCGGCCAAGGTGGTGTCTAAAGAGGCGTCTGAGCTGGATAACAGCGCGATCTATGACGATTTTCTGGCGGGGCAGGACGGCGGTGATCCGGTATGACCGTAACCGCACAGAACTATGCGCTGGTGCTGGGGGAACTGAATCTGGACGAACAGCAGATAAAAGCAGCAGAAACCTTGCTGCGTGAAAATCCGCTGCTCACCCAGGTGCTCTCTGATCCCAGAGTGCGCTTTGCAGAGAAGGAAAAGTGCCTGGACCGTATTTTTACGCCGCCCTTTTCCTCCTTTATGAAGGTGCTTTGCAAACATGAGCGCGTGTATGCACTGACAGAGATTTTTGAGGCCTATCAGGATCTGTGCCGCCAAAAAGCGGGCACGGTTCAGGCGCAGTTGCTCTGCGTGGAGCCGCCCAGTGCGGAACAGACAGAAAAAATGCGCGCGTTTGTGAAAAAGAAATTCGGTGCCGTCAATGTGGAGCTGGACATTGCGGTACAGCCGGACTTGCTGGGCGGGTTTATTCTGCGCTGCGGCGACTGTGAATATGACCGCTCCGTAAAGGGCAAGTTAGATAAATTACAGCAAAAACTGACTGGGGAAGTGAAGTAATGGCAGCAATCAGTTCGGATCAGATCGTATCCATTCTCCGCGAGGAGATCACCAATTACGACTTTAACCAAAATGACGAGGAAGTGGGCAAGGTCGTTCGCGTAGGCGACGGCATTGCCACCATTTACGGTATGAACCACGCCATGTACGGCGAGATCGTGGTGTTTGACTCCGGGGTCAAGGGCATGGTCCAGGATATTAAGGAGAACCAAATCGGTTGCATCCTGTTTGGCCAGGATAGCGAGATCCACGAGGGCTCTACCGCTGTGCGTACCCATAAGCGTGCCGGCGTGCCGGTAGGCGAGGGCTTTATTGGCCGTATTGTCAACGCTTTGGGCGAGCCCATCGACGGCAAGGGCGAGATCCAGTCCGATGACTATCGCCCGGTTGAAGAACCGGCACCCTCCATTGTGGATCGGCAGTCGGTAGATACCCCTTTGGCAACCGGTATTCTGTCCATTGACTCTATGTTCCCCATTGGGCGTGGCCAGCGTGAGTTGATCATCGGCGACCGTCAGACCGGTAAGACTTCTATTGCCATTGACACCATCCTGAACCAAAAGGGCAAGGATGTGATCTGCGTTTATAACGCCATCGGTCAAAAGGCGTCTACCGTGGCAAAGCTGGTGCATACGCTGGATAAGTACGGTGCCTTGGATTATACCATCGTGGTGTGCTCCACTGCTTCCGACCCGTCCTCTCTACAATATATTTCTCCCTATTCCGCCACCGCAATGGCAGAATACTTTATGTACAAGGGCAAGGACTGCTTGATCGTGTACGATGATCTGAGCAAGCACGCGGTAGCTTACCGTGCGCTGTCCCTGCTGCTGGAAAGAAGTCCCGGCCGTGAGGCTTATCCCGGCGATGTGTTCTATTTGCACTCCCGGCTGCTGGAGCGTTCCAGCCGACTGTCTGACAAGTTGGGCGGCGGCTCTCTTACCGCTCTGCCTATTATTGAAACCCAGGCAGGCGACCTTTCCGCCTATATTCCCACGAATGTGATTTCCATTACAGACGGCCAGATTTTCTTGGAGAGCGACCTGTTCTTCAGCGGTCAGCGCCCGGCTGTAAATGTAGGTCTGTCCGTATCCCGTGTAGGTGGCGCAGCCCAGACCAAGGCTATGAAGAAGGCCGCCGGTTCTCTGCGTATCGACCTGGCTCAGTTCCGTGAGATGGAAGTGTTTACCCAGTTCTCCTCAGATCTGGACGATGAAACCAAGGCCAGCCTGACCTACGGCAAGGGTTTGATGGAGCTGTTAAAGCAGCCACTGTGTCACCCGTTGTCCCTGTCGGATATGGTGGTGTCTTTGGTGGCAGCCATCGGCCATAAGTTTATGGATGTGGAACCGAAAAAGATTAAGGCGTTCCAGTCCGGACTGCTGGAGTTCGTAAACGCCAAGTACCCGGAGCTGGTGGCGACCATTGAAAAGGATCAGGTGCTCACCGACGAGTTGCGGGAGGAGATCCTGGCCGCAACCGATGAATATAAGAAGGTAAACCATGGCTAATGCAAGAGAGATCCAAAGCCGGATGAAGAGCATTAAGGACACCATGAAGATCACCAACGCCATGTATATGATCTCGTCCTCCAAGCTCTCAAAGGCCAGAACGGACCTGAAGAATACGGAGCCGTACTTCTTCACCATGCAGGACGCTTTGGCTAAGATCCTGATGGAATCGCCGGATGCCGGTAACCGCTTCTTTGACCAGCGGCCCGATTTGGCGCCGGAGGATCGAAAAAAAGGCTATATTGTGGTCACCGCCGACAAGGGCATGGCCGGTGCCTACAACCACAATGTGATCAAGATCGCCGAGGAGGCCACCCACACCGGAGAGAACGAGAATCATAACAAACTCTTTGTGGTGGGCGAAGTGGGCCGCCGGTATTTTGAGACCAAGAACATTCCCGTTGACATAGACTTTAAGTACACGGCCCAGAACCCGAATATGAACCGGGCACGGTATATTGCGGAGCAAGTGACGGAGCTGTTTGTCAGCGGTGAGCTGGACGAGGTGTATATCATCTATACCAAGATGATTAACTCCCTGAATGTGCAGGCCGAGTGCCACCAGCTGCTGCCTTTGGAGCAGGAACAGATCTCTGTGCACCGGGATCGGAAATATTACGATCAGGTGGCGTTTTTGCCGTCACCGGACGAAGTGTTTGAGCACATTGTGCCCAACTATGTGGCCGGGTTTGTGTATGGCGCGCTGGTGGAGTCCTATTGCTCCGAGCATAACGCCCGTATGACCGCCATGCAGACGGCTACCAACGCGGCCAAGGATATGCTCAATCAGCTGACCATTGATTATAACCGGGCAAGGCAGTCTGCCATTACCCAGGAGATCACGGAAGTGATCGCCGGCGCTAAGGCGCAAAAGAAGAAAACTGACTAACAATCGGAGGCAATCCTATGAATAAGGGCAAAATCATTCAGATCATGGGCCCCGTTGTGGATGTGGCGTTCCCGGACGAACTGCCCGCCATTAAGGAGGCGCTGGAGGTGCAGCTGGACGGCAAGCGCCTGGTGATGGAAGTGAGCCAGCACATCGGCAACAATTGTGTGCGCTGCATTATGCTGGCAACATCTGACGGTCTGTGCAAGGATATGGAAGTGGTTGCCACCGGCAGCTCCATCTCCGTGCCTGTAGGCCAAAAGACCTTGGGCCGCCTGTTTAATGTGGTAGGCGATACCCTGGACGGTCTGGAGGACCTAAGCGGCGAGAAGCACTGGGGCATTCACCGGCAGCCCCCCAGCTTTGAGGACCAGTCCCCGAATGTGGAGATTTTGGAGACCGGTATCAAGGTTATCGACCTGTTGACCCCCTATCAAAAGGGCGGTAAGATCGGTCTGTTCGGCGGCGCCGGCGTAGGTAAAACGGTGCTGATCCAAGAGCTGATCACCAATGTAGCCACCCAGCACGGCGGTTACTCCATCTTTACCGGCGTAGGCGAGCGTTCCCGTGAGGGTAACGATCTGTGGAACGAAATGCGCGAGAGCGGCGTGCTGCAAAAGACAGCCCTGGTCTTTGGCCAGATGAACGAGCCGCCCGGCGCCCGTATGCGTGTGGCAGAAACCGGGCTGACCATGGCGGAGTATTTCCGTGATGTGGAGCACCAGGATGTGCTGCTGTTTATTGATAACATCTTTCGTTTTGTACAGGCAGGTTCCGAGGTTTCCTCTCTGCTGGGTCGTATGCCCTCCGCAGTAGGTTACCAGCCCACGCTGGCAACGGATGTTGGCGAGGTGCAGGAGCGTATCGCTTCCACCAAGAACGGGTCTATCACCTCCGTACAGGCTGTGTATGTGCCTGCGGATGACTTGACCGACCCGGCACCGGCCACCACCTTTGCCCACTTGGACGCCACTACCGTACTGTCCAGAAAGATCGTGGAGCAGGGTATTTACCCGGCTGTGGACCCGCTGGAGTCCAGCTCTCGTATTCTGGAGGCCGATGTAGTGGGCGAGGAGCACTATGAGGTGGCTCGTAAAGTACAGGAGTACCTGCAAAAATACAAAGAGTTGCAAGATATTATTGCTATTCTGGGTATGGAGGAGCTGTCCGACGAGGATAAGGTCACTGTTTACCGTGCAAGAAAGATCCAGAAGTTCCTGTCCCAGCCTTTCCATGTGGCCGAGCAGTTCTCCGGTATTCCCGGTGTGTTTGTACCGCTGAAGGAGTCTATTCGCGGCTTTAAGGCCATCATCAACGGCGAGGTAGACGATGTGCCGGAGATGGCATTCTTCAATGTAGGCACCCTGGACGATGTGCTGGAGAAAGCCAAGCAAATGCAGAAGTGATCCTTGTAGCAAGGAGGTGCCCGTATGGGTGCAGACAATACATTCAAATTGAAAATTGTGGCGTCCAACCGTGTGTTCTATGACGGCCGGGCGCAGACCTTGGTGATCCCGGCTATCGACGGCGGCGAGGTGGGCTTTCTGGCCCAGCACGAGAACTGCGTCACCCCGGTGGAAGTGGGCGAAATGCGCATTAAGGATACCCAGGGCAAGATCATTCACGCCTTTGTTGGCAGCGGCTTTTTGGAGTTTGTTAACAATGAGGCCACCTTGGTGTGCGTGTCTGCGGAGTTGCCCAATGAGATCGACGCCCGCCGTGCTAAGGAAGCCAAGGAGCGCGCAGAGGAAGAAATGCGCCAGCACCACAGCCAAATGGAGTACCACCACTCCCAGGCCAACCTGGCTCGCGCCATGGAGCGTCTGCGTGTTGTCAAGCGCTATCCCAGATAATTTTTCCGAATATAAAAGTAAAGGACCTGTTCACATGAACAGGTCCTTTTTTTAGCTTTATGGCAAAAAATGCGGCGGGAGCAAGCTCCCGCCATGCGAATTGTCTATTTGATTTTATGGATGCTGGGGTAGTAGCAAAAGACGACTTTGCCTACGATCTTCTTTTTCTTTACAAACTTGTGGTCCCAAAAGCGGGAGTCCTCGCTGTCGTTGCGGTTGTCACCCATCATAAAGTAGCTGTCCTCCGGCACCTTGTAGGGGCCATAATCGCCCACCGGGGTGCAGTAAGTGACAAAGTCGTCGCGCAGCTGAATGGTTTTGCCGTTTGTTTGGGTCACATAGACGGTGCCGTCCTTGATCTCCACCGTTTCGCCTGGCAGCCCGATAATGCGCTTTACATAATTTTGGCGTTCATCGTCCGGGTATTTGAAGATCACCACATCGTACCGCTGGGGGTCGTTGGTGATATAGGCCAGTCGGCTGGCCACGATCCGGTCGCCGATCTCTATGGTGCTGAGCATGGAGCCGGAGGGCACTACTGCATTGGCAAACACAAGTGTTTTCAGCAGCAGAGCCAGGATCACGGCAATCACAATGGGCAGCATAAAGTCCACAATATCCTTGACCGGATTCTTTTCTTCCGCCTTGTCCGCGGCAGCCTTGGCTTTGCGGCGGGACTTGCGCTTTTTCTCCGGGCGGGTGCGGCGCAGAGGCGGTGCCTCTTCCTGTGCCGCAGCGGCTTCCATCTGCTCCAGCAGCTTGGTGGGGCTGATCTCTGCCGCCGTCTCTTCCGGACGGCGGGTGTCAAACATCACATTGCCGCAGTTTAGACAGGTGAGCCAGTCGCCGTCTTTCATTACGGCATCGCTGCCGCATTTGGTGCACTTCATTGCATTCTTTCCTTATCAGTCAATAGTGGAGAACTTGGGATAGTAGCGGAACTCCACCTTGCCAACGATCTTATTCTTCTTGACAAATTTGTTTTGCCAAAAGCGGGAGTCCTCGCTGTGGTTGCGGTTGTCGCCCATCATAAAGTAGCTGTCTGCCGGTACGGTGTAGGGTCCGTAGTTGCCGGTTGGCGTCTCTTTGGTCACAAAGCTGTCGTCCAGCTGAACGGTCTTGCCATCCGTCTTGGTCACATAGACTACGCCGTTGACCACCTCCACCGTCTCACCGGGCAGGCCCACAATGCGCTTTACGTAATATTGCTTCTCATCGTCCGGGTACTTAAAAATGACAATATCGTACCGCTGGGGGTCGTCCTTTACATAGGCCAGGCGGCTGGCAATCACCCGGTCGCCCTCTTGAATGGTGTTCAGCATAGACCCGGTGGGCACCACGGCATTGGCAATGATGCAATATTTTAACACCAGAGCCACCGCTACCGCAATGAGAATGGGCAGCAGAAAGTCTATGACCTCCCGCAGCTTGCTTTTTTGCTTTTTATTTTCTTCGTTTGCCATGGTTATTTACGCTTTCGTTTGAATTTGCGGGAACCGGACAGTACCGCCTTTAAGTCCATCAGCTCCTCAAAGGGGGTGGAGCCGTCAGCCACGCTAAAGTTCGCTGCGCTGGAGGCCAGGTCGTCGGTGGCAATCTGTGGGCCTGCCTCCGGTGCGTACGCGCTGTCCACCAACTGCCGGTCCATAAAGAGTCTGACCATTTTGTTTTTGTACCGTACAAAGGTGATGTAGTGGGCACCGTCCTCAAGGGACGCTTGGATCTTACAGCCGCCGAACGTGCCGTATAGGACGCCGTTTGCGATCCAAATCGCCGCGTCTTTGCCCCTGCAGATATTGGCGTCTGCGTTACTGCTCACCGTAAAGGATAAAGTAAAGTCGTTTGTATTCTCCGGTGCCAGGCAGCGGTTGTCCCGGTCGCCGAACTGGAAGATCTTTATTTCAAAGGGCGCCAGGGTGATCTGCATTTTATCCCCATAAGAGAACAGATCCAGGCTGTCTGCCCCGGTGGTGTTGTACACATTGTAGCACTTTACCGCCCGCAGATTCTCCGGGCAGCCCATCAGCTTGTTCAAGGTCAGGGTCAGATCCGTTTTTTCGTCTGTGGGATTGCGCAGGGCAATGATTCCTTCGCCCGCCTTTGTCCAGGCGGCATAGGCATAAATGTTGTTCTCTGCCGGGTCGCCGCCCAGCAGCATGGCGTTCTTTAAGATATGGTGGTTGGCCTTTTGCCAGCGGAGCATACGGGCGAGAATGCGCCACTTGGCGCTGTTCATCTTATTGTAGCTCAGGTACAGCTCGTTAAAGGCCTGGCCCCGACAAGCATTCCAAAACAGGAACTTTTCAAATTCTTCGTCGGTATACTCCACCTTAGCGGTGTTGCCGTAGATCGGTTCGTGATTGTAAATATTCTTGGCCGGGAATTGCAGTGCGCGGGTGCACATAAAGTCGTAGTACATGGAGTCCCGGTATGTGATCTCCGCGTCCACCTGAGCCTGCTGCTCCAGGTTCTTGGCAAAGCCGATGTCCATGGAGTTTTGCAGCCACACGCTGTTCACATATTGCAGCCACCAGGGAGAGGGGTTCACATAGCAGGTCATATTGATCCACAGGGGCTTGTTGTCCTTGGCTCTGCTCTCCCGCAGGCGGGTGAACAGGTCGATCCACCGCTGCCACATTTCCGTAACAAAATACATATCGTTCTCGCCGCCGGTGATGTGGTCATGCTTTGGGTTGGTGCAGGGCTTTAGGCAAAAGCCGTCCAGCTTCAGGTACTGAATGTCAAATTCCGTGCAAGTGTCTGTGAGAAATTTTTCCAGATTTTGCAGGTATTTCTCCGAGCCGACGCAAATGTCCATACTGTTACTGTTCAGGTAGCCGTTTCCGCCTTTTTCAATCTTTTTGGCAAAGCGGGGAGTGGCTGCCGTGTAGCCGCCGCGAGGACCCAGCCAAAGGCCAAAGGTGGAGCCCAGCTTGTGGCACTGGTCGGTGGCGTCCGTCAGCTTGTTGGGGAACTTTTTGTTAAAGCTCCAAAACGGTGCTTTGTAGTTGTTCCAGCCGTCGTCGATCACATAGGCGTCCAGCGGGGGCACGCCGTGATCGCTAAGCCCCTGCTCGATCTCATAAAAAGAGCGCTCAATATTGTCCGCGTCAATGTCCAGCATGTGGTCGTACCAGCTGTTGTACTGCACGCGGAAGTCGCTTTTGGTGCTGATGTATTCAATGTAGTCAAAGAACGCGCCCTGCACCTCTGCCATGGTGTTGCCGGTGGCGCCGCCCATGACAGTAGCAGGGCAGGTAAAGCGGCCGTGTACCGGGTGACCTACATAGTATTTGACTTGACCGATACCGTACTGAATACGGTTGTCCGTGGCCGGAAACTCACAGCCAAAGAACAGGCTGTCAATGTAAAAGGGCTGACCCAGGATCGCCATAGCGTCCGGGATCTGCATGCTGGTCTCCACGTCGTCCGGAATAGAGAAGTGGGTCTGTGAGTTGATCACACCGATGTGTTCCAGGGCGATGTAGTCGATCACCTTGTCCTCGGTGGCTTGGATAAATTGCAGTTGCTTTTTCAGCGTATTGCCGTCCCGGCCCACCCAGTAGCGCATGGTCACGGTGATGCCCTCAAATTCTTCAAAGGTAAACACCAGCTTACCGTCCCGCTCGGCAGAGTCCGTCACCTTCAGTCCCTTGGAGGAGAACTCGGTGCCGTCCGTAAAGTGAAAGGTGAATTCCGTGCTGTTGCCGTCCGGCACCAGGTCCATACCGGAGCGGGTGTTGCGAATGCGGGAGGCGTACAGATACCCCTCGTTGACCTTAAATTCCCGTTGCAGGGCGTTGCTCTTCAATCTGAACATATACTTGCTCCTTTTGCAGGATTTTACAGAACTTCGTCAATGGCTTTTGCCAGCTGATCCGGGCAGGAGGTGCCCTTGCCGTTGCAGTTGATGCCACGCAGCTTTTGGATCACATCTTCTGCCGGCTGCCCCTCTACCAGTGCGGCGATACCTTGCAGGTTGCCGTTGCAGCCACCAAGGAATTTTACATTGTGTACCTTGCCCTCCTCGTCCAAATCAAAGGTGATCTGCCGGGAGCAGGTACCGTGGGTATTATAAGTGTAGCTCATTTGGATTCTCCTGTATTTTAAGATATTATTTTACTTTATTATGTCTGTACTCTCTATTATACATACTCTTGCTCTGGATTGCAATATAGGGTCTGTGACATTTCTGTAAATCCCGCCGGAGGCACAGGACAGTTTTGCTCCGAATGTCCAATAATCGGCACATTGCCTAAAAACATGCCCTTATCTTTGTCAGTTTTGTTCTATTGCATAAAAATCAGCCCTGTGTTAAACTAAAATTTGATATAGGGTACGCTCGTGCGGGCGCCCGGAATTGCTTTTAAGAGAGGTACTGTTTATGCAAAAACTGCGCGTTGGCATCATCGGCGCCGGTCGGATCGGCCAGGTGCACGCCAAATCCATTACTTACCACATTCCCCAGGCGGAGATCGTGGCCATTAGCGATCTGTTCCCGGAGAACGCCCAAAAGGTGGCGGACGACCTGGGTATTCCCAAAGCGGTGCAGGATTATCACGAAATTCTCAATGATCCTACGGTGGATGCAGTGCTGATCTGCTCCTCTACCGATACCCACGCGGATATTGCCGTGGAGGCAGCCAAGGCCGGCAAGCATATCTTTTGTGAAAAGCCGGTGGATCTGACCGTTGCTAAGATCAAGGCAGTGGAAGCGGCCGTAAAAGAGGCGGGGGTAAAGCTGCAGATCGGCTTTAACCGCCGGTACGACCACAACTTTGCCGCCATTAAAGATTTGGCAAACGCCGGCAAGATCGGCCAGCTCCAGACCATTAAGATCACTTCACGTGACCCGGAGCCGCCCCCGGTTTCTTATGTAAAGGTCAGCGGCGGCATCTTCCTGGATATGACCGTCCATGACTTTGATATGGCTCGCTTTATCGGCGGCGAGGTGGAGGAAGTGTTCGTCAACGCTGCCGTGCTGGTAGACCCGGCCATCGGTGAAGCGGGAGATGTGGACACGGCGCTGGTCAGCCTGAAATTCAAGAACGGCGCCATTGGTGTCATTGACAACTGCCGCAAGGCCTCTTACGGCTACGACCAGCGGCTGGGGGTGTTCGGCTCCAAGGCTCAGGCTTCCGCTGCCAACGACACCCCCACCCATGTGGCGTTTATTGATGAGAACGGCAAGGTGACGGATAAGCCGCTGTACTTCTTCCTGGAGCGGTATATGCAGTCCTTTACCGACGAGATGACCGAATTTATCGACTGTGTGCTCCACGATAAGCCCACCAAGACCACGGTGGAGGACGGCTTGCAGGCGCTGCGTATGGGCCTGGCTGCCAAAAAGTCGCTGGCCGAGCACCGCCCGGTAAAGCTCAGCGAGATCGAAGCATAATTTCAATCCAAAGGACTTTGAGTATATGAAGCGAGTTAGACTGACCATGTCCCAGGCGCTGGTACAGTTCCTGGACAATCAATATATCGAATGTGACGGCGTAGAAAGCAAGTTCGTCAGCGGCATCTTTGGCATTTTTGGCCACGGGTGCGTGGTGGGCGTGGGTCAGGCGCTGGAGCAGGGGGGCCATAACCTGAAATTTTATCAGGGCAAGAATGAGCAGAATATGGCGCTGGCTGCTGTGGCTTATGCCAAGCAGATGGATCGCAAGGCCATTATTCCCTGCGTGTCCTCCATCGGCCCGGGCGCGACCAATATGGTTACCGCTTGCGGCTGCGCCACCGCCAACCGCATTCCGCTGTTGGTGCTGCCCGGCGACCCCTTTGCCTGCCGCCAGCCGGACCCGGTGCTCCAGCAGGCCGAATTTTTTGACAACTACGGCCGCACGGTAACAGATGCTTTTAAGGGCGTGTGCCATTATTTTGACCGAATCAATCGGCCGGAGCAGTTGATGACCGCCTGCCTAAATGCTATGCGGGTGCTGACAGACCCGGCGGATACCGGCGCCGTTTGTCTGGCCATAGGCACCAAG
>OGSD01002242.1_pt1 | contig 16604 bp, 11 predicted proteins | sample 1553571 | NCBI WGS metagenome assembly OGSD01 (sample SAMEA2580072, study PRJEB22360) | human gut metagenome | biome: human gut; feature: human-associated habitat; material: faeces | place: Denmark | collected 2008/2010 | reverse complement strand
AGTCTCCGCGAAGAAGAAAAAGACCAAGTGAGTAAATACGGGGCGGATCCCTGTAAATAAATCATAATGCCATATGGCAGAAAGGCAAAGAAAATGAACTTCATCAAAAAGACAGCGGTTTATGCCGCAGCGGCTCTTATGCTTCTGACAGCCGTACCGTTTTCGGCTTCGGCAGAGGAGAAGGCACCCGATCCCATCGCATGGTATACCTTTGACGACGCGAACAACTTCGGCAAGGACAAGATGGGCAAGTACGACATGACCTGCCACAACGGAAACGGCACTCCGAAATCGGTCAAGGGCGCGGTCGGAAAAGCGATCGAGCTTGACGGCGACTATTGTCTTGCACTTCCGAAGGACAACGATTTCTCCGGAAAGGTAAAGAGCTTTACCATAGCATACTATGCAAAGAGAGACAGAGACAACCAGCTTCCGTGGGAAACTCCGGTTTCGCTTGCAAAATTCAGGATCATGCACCGCGTCGATGAAGGTGATAACGACTTCATGCACGTGACCGCTGACAGAGAGGACTGGTGGATCACCCAGCAGTTTGAAAAGGGTACCTTCTCCGATGCGCTCAACCTCTACACACTCACCGTTGAGGTCGGCGGCGGAAAGACTGTTGTCACCTATTATCTGAACGGCGTAAAGGTTGGCGACAAGAGCTTTGAAAAGGAATATTCCTATGCCGACGGCAATCTTACATTCGCGGTCGGCTCTCAGGCAAATGCAGACGGCTGGTATTACGGAGAGAAGGGGCACTGCTTCAAGGGCGTGATCGACGAGGTCAGAGTCTGGGACAAGGCGCTTACCGCAGAACAGGTTTCCGCAGTTGCAAAGGCTGACAAGCAGCCGAGCGGCGGCAACAATCCCACTCCCACTCCTCCTACCTCTGACGGTGTTGCTGCAGTCTGCGCAGTGCTTGTCGCGGCAGTAGGTGCGGTAGTTATCGCAAAGAAAAAGAGAGGCTGATACCCCTGTGAGGCGATACGGCAGTTCCCGTTAAAATAACTGCCGTGTGCCGGAATGACAAAGGCGGCTGAGGAACGGAATTCCACAGCCGCTTTTGGGTATTCAGCCCGGAAGGAACAAAATGAAAATAACGAATCCGAATTTCAATACCGGCATCGGCGCGATCCGCGACCCGATGATCATATCATACGGCGGAAGGTACTATATGACCGGGACCTCGCCTCAGTTCTGGCGCGGGGAGAATCCCGGAGTCAGGATTTTCGTCTCCGATGATCTTTCGCACTGGGAGTTCTTCACCCTCGCCGTTGACAGCGCAAAAATCGCTTCCGACGCGCCGTGCAGGGACAGATTCTGGGCGCCGGAGCTGTTTATTCACGGCGGCAGGTTTTACGTCACCTTCAATGCAATGAACGAAAAGAAAGCTGAAGAGCGTGAAAGGGCTGGCGGTAATTTTTACGGCGGAATGCGTTCGTTCATCGCTGTTTCGGACAGCATCGGGGGGCCTTATACCGTGAAGCCCGAGCCGCTTGTAAACAGCGGCATTCTGACAAACGACGCACACCTTTTTGCCGATACCGACGGCAGGGTATACCTTTTCTACGCGACCGATTTCGGAATATTCGCACGGGAGTTTGACATTGAATCGCTCTGCGTGACCGGAAATGCCCATCTCATCGTTCCGAAGGGGAAGGTCGGCGAATGGGATTCAATCGGTGTTGAGGGCAGCTTTGTCGTAAAGCGCGGCGGGAGGTATTACCACTGGTATTCAAGCTGGACAAGAGGCTATGAAATGGGCTGCGCTGTCAGCGATTCCGTCCTAGGTACATATGAAAAGTGCGCGGGAAATCCCGTCATATCCTCCGGAGGGCAGGGAAAGATAAAGTATTGCGGTCACAACTCCTGTTTCACGCTCCCCGACGGGAGGGATGCTGTGGCTTATCACGGAAACGGCGACGGAGAGCCGGAATCGCTCTGCATAGAGCCGGTCGGTTACCCTCCGGTTCCGCACGCGCCGGCGGAAGCCTTTGAAATGTGAAAGGCGGCTTCGTATGGAACCGATAATTTTTGAAAACCGGTACTATAAGTACATAATGCAGGTCAGGGACGGCGGGCTTTATCATCTCGGATTCTTCCCGGCGGGGTACGAAAACCTGCCCGACGCGGAGGAACTGTATCGGAGGTCATGGCCGCTTCCGCATGAGTCGGTCATCTGCGCCGATTCGCAGTCGTATATGCTCCCGCACGGAAAGCGTGCATATTACGGCGGGGTGAGTACAAGAGCGGTGTTTTCTCACATCGAAAAACAGCCGATCCCCGGCGGGATTGACAACATCGCGGTGCTGAACGACCCGCTTACCGGACTTGAGGTGAGATATCACTATCAGGTGTATGACGACTCTCCTGCACTTGTCAGATTTACGGAGGTTGTGAACAGAGGAACGCGCGAGGTCTGCCTTGACCATGTTTCGTCGTTCTGTCTCGGCAATTTTCCGTATCAGCCCTGCGGAACTGACGGGATTCATCTGCATTATTTCCGCTCCTGCTGGTGCTATGAAGGGTCGCACTATGAAAAAAGTCTTGCCGACCTTGAAATTTACAACAACTCAAGAACGTCATTCTCGGTCGAGAGCGTCGGGACATGGGTATGCAAGGACTACATTCCGTTTTTCATAGTCGAGCAGAGGAATACCGGACTTTTCACGGCATTTCAGCTTGAGCTTTCGGAATCGTGGCGCTTTGAGATCGGAAACTGCGAGCCGCAGAACGGCAAGCCGTGCCGTCTCTATATTCAGGGCGGCATGACAAACAGAACTCACGGCGGCTGGGAGAGAAAGCTCCGGCCGGGTGAAGCATTCGTTGCTCCGAAAGCGTCAATGACCGTGACGACCGGGAATTACGAAAATGCCGTGAATCTCATGCACCTGCACCGCGAGAAAGTGCTTATCCGCCGCAATCCCGGAGACTGTGATTTCCCGGTCATATACAACGACTGGCTGTATCTTATGGGGCGCAACAACGAGGAAGCGATACTGAAGCAGCTGGACACCCTGAAGGAAGCCGGAGCCGACATATATGTCACCGACGACGGCTGGCACATCGGATGGGGGAAGAGTCTGTGGACGGGACTCGGGCACTGGGAATACGACAAAGAGCGCTTTCCGCATGGCATAGAGTACGTGACAGCCGAGATAAAAAAGCGCGGCATGAGGGCTGGCATATGGTGCGAGATAGAGGGTATCGGCTCTGAGGCTCCGCTTTACAACGACGAAACGATGCTTCTCATGCGCAACGGACACTTTGTCACCTCCGGGGAACACAGGTTTCTTAACTTCACAAGACAGAAAGTGCGTGATTATGCCGACAGGATCTTTGACCGCTTTGCCGAATGGGGCTTTGAATACGTCAAGATCGACTACAACGGCGACAGCGTCCCCGGAGCCGACAACTGCGGGTGCGAGAATCCCGCGGACGGGCTTCACCGCAACCGCGAGGCTTATGATATGTGGCTCGACGGCGTGAGAAAGCGTCATCCGGAGATGATCATCGAAAGCTGTTCCTCCGGCGGAATGCGGCTTGAGTACAACTCTCTGTCCCATGCCGACCTTGCGTCGATAACCGACCAGTCGGATTACCGGCTTCTCGGTGCGCTTGCCGCAAACGTGACGGAATTCATCCACCCGTCCCAGTGCGGTATATGGTCCTGGACCGACTGCGCGGAGGGAGTTTGGGATTTTGTCCTTGCGATGACAAACTCCATGATCGGCAGAATGCATATCTGCGGCGATTTTGCGTCGCTCTCCTATGAAAAGAGGAGCCTGCTGAAAGAAGCCTGCGCATTCTATAAGAGCTACCGGCATATCTTCTCCTCATGCCGTACATATCACCACACGCTTCCCGAGGCTTATACCCACGGCGGCGCGAAACTGCGGTGTACCGAGCTGAGGGCAGGGAACAATGCCGAAGCAGTTGTCGTTGCACAGCGCGTGGGCTCTGATACAGACAGCGTAAACGTGAAATTCCCCGGACTTCTGCCGGGTGAATACACAGTTACGACCTATCCGTCATCGGAACCGGTGACCGCCGCTTCCGCGATGCTTGTGTCGGAAGGGATCGGCATAAAGCTGCCGTCAGAGATCTGCGGCAGAGCGGTTTATCTGAGAAAAAACGATAACTGAATATCAAAAGATCCGTTCCGGGTGTTCCGGGCGGATTTTTTGTTTGCGGGAAATCAAAAAGTTTTTATCTTTTTGTTAAGATGGTATTGACAACAATATAGAAGTATGTTATAATAGTCTCACAGTAAAGTCAACGTTGACACTATATTGAGAACAAAACAGGAATAGATTTTACCCGGAGAAAGAAAAAACACCTCCGGATGAAATAAAAGGCAAAGCCAAATTCAGAAAGGAGCTTTTCTCCCGGACGAATGGGAGAAAACAAAAAAGTCATGAAAAAAGTATTATCCATGATCCTTGCGGTGCTTACCGTATCGGTACTGCTGGCAGCTGCGGTTTCCGCTGCTTACTACAAGACCATTCCGGGCAACCTCGTCAAGGGCGGCGACTTCAACAGCGCTGATGTTGCAGATTACTTCTGGATGAATCCCGATGAGGGTCCTTACCGCGGCGGAACCTGCGTATGGCAGAAGGACGGCGGTGTCGGCAACTCCGGATGTATCAGAATGAACGGAACAGACAACGTTTCCTCTTCTCCCGCAATCTGCTCGAGAAACCGTGTTGACGGTGTTGTTGACGGAAACAACGTTGAGTCGAAGATGTTCCCGCAGATCACCGAAGGCAAAAAGTATGTTGCCATTATCGATGTTTACAGACCCGAAGGTGTTAATGCTACTGTTCAGTGGGACGCGGAGAACGGATGCGGTCTTGGATATCAGCGTGCTGCTAAGAATGGCGAGTGGGAAAGAATCGTCAGCATCTGGACTGCCAATATCAGCGGAAACTGCTATCTCCGCGTTGTCAATGAGATCGGAGACGGCGGTGTCGCGCTCAAGGTCGGCGAATATGTCCTCCTCGACAACTTCTACTTTGCAGAGTACAAAGAGGGTGTGAACTACACCGAAATGGTCAATGAGGGAACTCCCGATACCGGCGACAACGCAGTTGTTATCTCCGCTGTTGTTGCAGCTGCTGCTCTTGCAGGCGTCTGCGTAGTAGCAGGAAAGAAGAAGAGCAGATAATTCTGCGGCAAAAACATCTTTCTTATAACGTCGGTTTATCCGGCAGACATTAAAGCTACGGGATAAGGCGGGGAAGTGCTCACTTGCCGCCCCGCCATAACCTGACAAAAACGTGAAAGGACTTGTTTCACAAATGCAGCCGGACAAGTCCTTTTACAAACCTTTCATTAAGGAGAAAAACATGAAAAAAGCACTCATATTCCTTCTTGTTCTCCTCACCGTCCTGCCCTGCGCCATCGCGTGCAAGACCGGCGGAGATTCAGAGAACACAAAGGGAACAGGGGACAATACAACCGGCGGAAGTCAGGCGGCCTCAACGCCCGCGGGAACAGAGGATCCCTTTGACGACAAGGTTCCGGAGGATCTGAGATTCGACGGAAGAACCTTCACAATGACAGGACCGATCCCCTCGGGATATGTCGTTTTCTATCAGGAAGAGGATTCCGATGACCCGGTCGATTCTGCGATTTACAAGCGCAATATGATCCTTGAGGATCGCTTCGGCATCAAGATCGTCGGTATCGAGCTTGGTCATACCGACAGCCACGCCGATGCATTCTCGTCTTACGTCAGCAGCGGCGATGACATTATCGATGTCATGGGCATCGGCTTCTATCAGTCGGGTCTTGCCATGATCATCAACGACTATGTCCTTCCGTGGAACGATGTCAAGTACATAAACGTTGACCGCGACTGGTGGAACAAGTCGGCTACCGAGACGCTTTCGATACTCGGCAATTACTACTACCTCACCGGTGATATAAACGTCGGCGCGCTCCGCTGCACAATGCCGATATTCTTCAACAAGACGGAGGCAGAGGAGTATAAGGACGTTGTCGGCGATCTGTATCAGACCGTTCGCGACGGGAAATGGACATATGAGCTGTTCCTTAACTACATCAAGGCATACAGCCACGACAACGGCGACGACGTTCAGGACGAAAACGACTATTACGGACTTGTGCAGAATGGATACACGCTTATGTCGCACCTCTATTATGCCGACGTTGTTACCGCAGTGGTCAACGACAACGGCGCGGAGCTTATGCTGACCGACGACAAGATTGTCGGAATCGTTGACAGGGCGCGTGAGCTTCTCAACAACAAGTACTATTCATACGTAAGAGACGGCGACCAGGAGATATCCGACATATTCTTCTCCGACCGTGCGCTGTTTATGAACACCGACCTTTCGTCCGCCGGAAAATGGAGAGACAAGAACACCGATTTCGGAATTCTTCCCCTTCCGAAGTACGACGAGGCTCAGGAGAACTACACGACCTACACCGACCAGTGGGGTCTGATGCTCGCTCTGCCCTGCACGGCTCAAGAACCCGACCGCACGGGGGCAGTGCTTGAGGCTATGGCTGCGCTCTCAAAGAAGCTCGTAACACCGGCTTACTATGACGTCATGCTTCTCGGAAAGCTGAAGCGCGACGACGAAAGCGAAGAGATGCTTGACATCCTTTACAAGAACGTTGTTTACGATCCTGGCACGATATATGCCGGCGACCTCAATCTGCTTCCGATGAATGCCTGCGTCAGGCGCGACGCAAGCCTTACCACATGGTATGCGCAGATGTCCGAGGCACTTCTCAACAACATAACCATACTTTACGACCACGTCCGTCAGTCAAAGGGCTGATACGGATTTTTGGGGGCTGCTGAATAACATCGTGTTTTTAGCAGCCCCATCGGGCTTTATATTACCGGGACGGAAATACAATAAAAATATGAAAAATATCTTGAAAACACTGCTTCCCGTGCTTTTTGCCGCGGTTATTATCGCCGGCTGTTCACGGGAAAGCGGCGGCAAGGAGGAATCAAGCGACAGTATGAGCACGATCGTAACCGACACAGGAACTACGGGGATCCCCGCGGATGCGGAAAAGGGGCTCTCGCTTACCTCCGGAGATGCCGCACTCTCATTTTACGTAAAAGACGACAGCATAGTCATAAACTCCTTCGGGACGGATAAATATCAGCTTGCCGCAGATGCCGCCTGCACGCTTCCGGCACAGTACCGGCTGAACGACGGCGATTTTCTTACGGAATTCAGCTGGAAATTCGATGCGGCATATGAATATACCGGCGACAGGGAAGAGGCGGGGTACAGGCTCGTCTTTACCGATGAGAATGCCGGAATGAAATGCGATATTATAATAACGGCGCGCACCGGGCTGGCGGGACCGTTTGAATTTTACGGATATCTTTACTGCACCGGTGAAAAGACAGTGCTTGTTCAGCCCGACAGCTATTTTGCCGCAACGATTAAAAAAGAAGGTAATCCGACGGCATGGACCTTCGGCAAAGAGGGCTGGCTTGCAGAGGGCGTGAAGAAATATTCCGGAGAGTATTATTCCGGAACCGGCATCCGCAAGAAGGAGATAAAGAACAACACGATCAAAGCCTCCTGCAAGGTCAGCTCCGACTATCCGAATCCCGGTTCGCTTCCGATGATGTACATTGACGGCGGGGATTACGGACTTATATTCGCGCAGGAGTGGTCAAGCGGACTGCTGACCGCAAAGGGTAAGGACGATACCCTGACCCTCGGCGCGGCACTTGACCCGAACGGAGAGCTTTCTACATATCTCAATCCGGGCGACAGTATGCTTCTGCCGCCGGTATATATCGGGGTATATGAGGGCGACGTTGAGGTCGGGTCGAACCTTTTCAAGCACTGGTTCCTTCGCTACAAGGCGCCGGAGTGTATGACCGAAAATCAGAACGAGCCGCTGACGCAGTATGACTACTGCCTTGAGACAGACATTGAAAATGCCGTGAAATACTGCGGCTTTGAGAGCCTTAAGCTCGTTTACGGCTGGTGGGCAGGCGGCAGACCGGCAGAGGTCATGGCGACTCCCGGCTTCTGGATGCGCGAGGGGCTTCTCAAGGAAGGCACGCACTTCCTTACGGAAATGAAGTTTCTGAACATGAAAGCTCTCTGCGATGCGGCAAAGGCGCAGGGCGGAACAGTCACCGTTTACTATATGCCGCGCGACACGATGCTGAATCAGGCGGGGATCCCGACATCTCTTGGCAAGAACGGGCATCCGGAGTGGTTCTCGAACGTGAAGATAAACGGACTGAATGCCTCCGCCGATTTCGGAAATACCGAGTGTGTGGCGTTTTTTCAGAAGTATATGGGAGATTTCTTCACAAAGAACGGCATCACGACCTGGAGAAGCGATTTTGAGCCTATCTGCCACACCTCCGACAAGGCGAACCGCCACAAAGCGGGCGGAAACGATGTTCAGTACTGGTGCACCGTCGGCTTCGGAGAGCTTGTCGATTATCTGTACGAAAACGTTCCCGGTTTCCGCTATGAGTCCTGCTCTTCCGGCGGAATGATGAAGGATCTCTTCACCGCGACCCGTGCGACGGTCATCAACTGCGACGATTCCTCTGACTACAATTCGCTTCATGCCAGCTTCTATGACAGCTCGTATGTCTTCCATCCCGCACAGCTCCAGCTGCCCTGCGGAATCCAGTCATATACGGTCGGCGGTCAGTACTACACCGGGACGGGTGATTTTCTGTACGGTCTGCGCTGCTCTCTTACCGGCGGTGTCATGATCGGAAAGTGGAACGAGGTGTTCTCCGACAGCGATAAGGAGATGCTCAACAAATACGTTGAGGGCATTTACAAAGAAAAACTCCGTCCTCTCATCCGCGAGGGCGACCTCTATCACATCCTCCCGCGCCCCGACGGGGAAAACTGGGACGGTCTTGAGTACGTCGATGCCGATACCGACAGGGAGATCAAGGGCGTTGTGATGCTCTGGAAGCCTACGAACAAAGAGGGCGAGACAAAGACGGTGAAGCTCCGCGGGCTTATGGCTGACGTTTCCTATCAGCTCACATTTGAAGACCGCCCGGAGCAGAACCGCGTGATGACCGGCGCAGAGCTTATGGAAACAGGGCTTTCCGTAACGATAAGGGATGACGTTGGCTCCGAGATGATCTGGCTGACCGATGCAAAATAATGGTGTAAATTTCACACTGAACAACCGAATCCGTGCCGCCTGCTGCGTTTGCTGCCTCAGGCGGCATATCATTTTTGCACAAGCATGACAAACACATTGTGCATAATGCCCGGTTAATTCGTGCGGATTGGCTCAAAACCGTCAAAGCGACTATTGCAAATCGCTTATTTATGTGATAAAATGTACATAACGGTTAAGCAACCGGTTGCATTACAAGAGGTTCGGTTACATCAGATGAAAAAAATAACGATGATTGAAATAGCTGAGGAGCTTGGTGTGTCGAAATCGACGGTAAGCCGCGCGTTCGATCCTTCATCGAATATCAGCAATGAGGTCAGGAACCGTATCCTCGAATATGCAAAAGAGAAGAATTACGTTCTGAACCGCGCGGCGTCAAGGCTTTCGATGAGGGAGATAAACATCGGAATGCTATACCCGGATATGTACTCATACGCAACAAACGAGTTTATCCGCGGTATTAAAGACGGGAGCCGCGAACTTTTCGACCTGAAGGTAAATATCGATTTTTACCCCTACGACAGGTCGGACATGAACGCCGAAAAACTGTCGTCGTTTCTCTCGGGGCTTAAGAATTTCGACGGGCTTATCGTGAACGGCTTCACCGGACATGATGAGATCGCCGTACTCAACCGGTATTCCGAAAGCGGTATAAAGCTCGCCGTGCTGCAGAGCGACGTTCCGGAGCTTAACAAACTGTTTGCCTCATGTCACGACCCTGCGCTCTCCTCGGCAATGGCGGCGGAATTCATTTCAAACTGCCTTTTCTTCTCAGAGTCGAAAAACGTTGTGCTTTTCACCGGAGACAGAAATTCCGAGCTTCACAGGATCGCCGAAAAGTGCTTCCTTGAAGCTGCGGCGAAAAACCGTCTGAATGTGACCGGTTCCTTCGATATGAAGGATTCCCCGGACATCCTCGGCGAACAGCTTGAGCAGCTGTATGGGAGGGACGGTGAGAAACCGGATGCGATATATATCACAAGCGGCGAATCTCTCCCTCTTTGCAGATATATTAGCGAAAACGGGTTTTCCGACAGCACTGTCCTTGTCACCTTCGACGTTTACCCGGAGATAATCGGGTATATTTCCTCCGGAACGGTGAACGCGACCTTCTATCAGAACCATTATAAACAGGGCAAGAATGCCTTTACCAACCTCGTCAGATATCTTATAGGTCAGTCCGACGTTGACAGTTTTGTCTCGCCGGTGCCGGAGATTGTAATGAGAAGTAATCTGAGATTTTATACCAACTGAATGCAGAACAGGCAGACCGGAAACACCGGGCGGGGGTCTGTCTGATTGTGCAACCGGTTGCATAAATATAGCGATATGTTCTGAACCCAATATCCCAACGGAGATAACCGGATCGCATCAATCAGCAGATCCGGAAATAATAAATCTCAAAGGAGAAAGATATGTATAAGAAAACTGGTAAGATTGCAGTATGTATTCTGCTGCTTTGCGCGCTGTTTACCGCGTCGTTTACGGCCGGCGCGGTGACTCCCGACGATCCGTTTCAGATCGTTGACGCAGAACGTGTTGACGGCAGAACCATGATCATCAGGTTCAACAAAAAGGCTGTTCTTGATGCAACCAAGCTGTTCAGCTGGTTCGGACATGACAAGGGTGTGAGCGAGGACACCGGATATGTCTGCATCAACATGGATTACGGTACATCTGACAACGTACTTGTTGAAGACGACACGGCATTGAAAATGACTTTCGATGAAGGTATAGTTGACGAGTTTTTCAACAAAGAAGGCAAGGAAGGCAAGTTTTACATCGTGTTCCATCAGGACTACAACGGTGCGCTCAGCTCCGAGAACTTTGAAACACTTGTATACGAACCGGTTGATCTTTATCAGCAGGATGTTTTCGCCGGAGTGCTTGGACACAGTATGTACATCCCGCTTGCCGATTTTGAAGGCTCAAGATGGAAGGATCGTGTAGAGGTCGAGTCCGGGTCAGGAACTACTACACCTGCTGCAACCGAGCCTCCGGCTGTTTCCTCTGACACAAAACGATCCACGGACGAACCGGCAAAAACCGATGCGGCAACCGGCGAACCCACCGGTACAAAACAGGATGTTCCTGCCGAAAAGAACTTCCCGGTCTGGATCCCTGTTATCGCGGCAGCGGTCGTAGTGGCGGTGATTGCCGTTGTTGTCGTTGTCAAGAAAAAGACAAAGTGATTTCAAAAACATTAATCTGGTAAGGAGAACGATATGAAAAAGCATTTATTGTCCGTAATAATGATTCTGACAGCAATGATACTGTCATTTACTCTTCCTGCAGGTGCGGTTTCGGAAAGTGATCCGCTTCAGATCGTGAAGATCGAAAGAGGAGCTGAAGCTGATACGATAATCGTACGCTTCAACAAAGCTGTTACGCTTGACACTGCCAACATATTCAGCTGGTTCGGCCATGACATGGGCGTAAACAGTGAAAGCGGAATTCAGGGGATCAATATGGATTACGGAACCGGAGACAATACCCTTATTGAGAACAACACCGCTATCAGAGTAAAGTTCGACAACGGTGTTGTGAACGACTTCTTCGGCAAAGAAGGAAAGTATTTCTTCGTGTTTCATCTGAACATGGCAGGTGTTATCAAAACCTCCGACGGTCAGGAGCCTGCATATCGCCCGGTCGATCTGTATCAGGGAGATGAGTTTAAGGGAACGCTGGGATACGCTGATTATATTGCGGTTTCCGATATCATTGCACAGGAGAATCAGCCGCCGGCTGAGCCGCTGAAGATAGTAAAGATTGAACGCGGAACCGAAGCTGATACAATGATCGTGCGTTTCGATAAGCCGTGCACGCTTGATGCCGCCAACATATTCAGCTGGTTCGGTTACGATAAAGGAACAAATTCAGAGACAGGGTATGTCTGCATCAATATGACATACGGTTCGTCGGATAATACACTGATCGAAAACAATACCGCCATGCGGGTGAAATTCGATGCAGGCGTGGTTGAGGAATACTTCAGCCAGAAGGAAGGCAAAGAGGGCAAGTATTATTTCGTGTTCCATCAGAACATGAGCGGTGCTCTGAAGTCAACGGAGGGTGGAGAACTTGTCTATCGTCCGGTCGATCTGTATCAGGAGGATAAGTTGGTCGGAACGCTCGGATTTGCGGAGTACATTGCACTGTCGGATATCATCGGAAACAAGCCGATCGATCCTCCGGACACTGCCGACGGCATTCTGTCGATGATTGCGGTGGTTTCGGTTATTGCGCTTGCCGGATTCTGTCTGAGCAGAAAAAGATAATTATACAAATGTCCCGGCGGGGTCGGAAAAATTCCTGCCGGGACATTTGCAGAAGAATGGAAGGTATAATGAAGTCAAAGCACAATTTGTTTGTGTCGGTCGTTTCCGCATTTCTTGCCGCGGCAGCGCTTGCAGGGTGTTCGACAAAAACACCGGGCGGAAGCGTTACCGATACGACTCCCGGAACGGCTGACACCGAAAGGTATCTTGATATGAAAAATAAAATCAGAGATTGGTTTGTTTCAACCATAGAATCCGAAAAGGCACCGTTCTCTTTCAGCATGAACGGAAAAAACTCGGAAACATTCATTTCCGGCTGGAGCAGGCAAACCGATATACGCAAGGATGAAAACTCGGATGAGGTGATAACCGCGACATACACCGCACCGGATTCCGGGCTTGTTATCACTCTTGAAGGAAAGATATTCTCTTCTTATCCCGGAATCGAATATCTGCTTTACATCGAGAATACGGGGAACGTGGATTCTGCCGTTATTTCGGAGCTGAAAAGCCTTGATCTTGATTTCCCGCTTGAATCGCAGAACGGACAGTATGATTTCAAAACATCAAAGGGATGCTCGAATACCGGATACAGTGATCAGTTTGATTTCGCTCTTGTGTCAAAGAAATACGGTTCGGGCGATTCCGGTCAGTTCAGATGCGGAGGAGGCAGAAGCTCAAGCAACGGCTGGCCGTATTTCGATATTTACGGAGAAGGGTGCGGGCTCTTTCTGGCAATCGGCTGGACGGGTCAGTGGATATGCGACCTGACGAATACGGGAGACAGTGTTAATATGAAGGCGGGACTTGAGTATTTTGCTTCTTACATCAAGCCGGGAGAAAAGATCCGTACACCGAGTTATACGTTTATGTACTATGAAGCAGAACCGGATGATGCGCATAATATGTTCCGACGCTTTATACTTGAGGAATATACGTATGAGGGACCTGAAGGAAAAATAACGGAGCTGCCTTTGTCGCTTGGTTGGATGGGACACGGTGAAAAGGCGACGATTTCGGACATAAAGAGGGCGAGTTTCAACAAATATCCGATTGACAACATATGGGTCGATGCCGGTTGGTACGGAAGTTCAACAGTTGTTGAGGGCGGAAACTCCACCTGCGATAAATGGGCAACCGATGTCGGAAACTGGAAGATCAATCCCGGCGTGTTCCCGAACGGATTTGCGCCCATAACAAAGCTTGCGCATGATGCCGGTATAAAGTATACCGTCTGGTTTGAGCTTGAGCGGGCTGCTGTCGGTTCGGAAATGTACAATAATTTCAGGGATTATTATTTCCCGCTTGAATCCGACGGGAATGTCCTGCTTAATCTCGGAAAAGAGTCTGCATATTCGTGGATGTTGGGGTATCTGACGGATTTCATCCGGGACAACGGCATTGATATCTACCGTCAGGATTACAACATTGAGCCGCTGCGGTTCTGGCACGACGCCGACGAGCAGGATCGCCTCGGAATGAGCGAGACTTACTATATCACAAATCTATATCGCGTTTTCGACGGACTGCATGAAGCATTTCCGTCCCTTACAATAGATAACTGTGCCTCAGGCGGCCGCAGACTTGATATCGAGATGATGAAGAGATCCGTCTCTCTGTTCCGCACCGACTACATGTGCGGAAACTATTCCGAGACGGGGTTTGCATATCCTGAGTGTTCTGTCGAAGCGATTCAGAGTCAGATACAGTCGATAAATTACTGGCTTCCGGTATCAGGTTCCGGAACACCGGGGCTTACCGATATCTATTCGGATTCATATATTATCCGAAGCCTGATGAGCTCGGGACTTTGTATCAGTCTTCCGGCAGACGACGGAAAGAAAGTATTAAAACCCCTGAGAGAGGCATCAGAGGTCAGAAAGTACTATTCGGGAGACTTCTGGCAGCTGATTCCCGCTACATTCGACAAAAAGTCTCTTCTGGCTTACGAATGTTATCGTCACGATCTTGAAAAGGGAATAGTGATGATATTCTGCCGCCCGGAGTGTAACGAAAAGTCAGCGACGCTGAATATCAAAGGACTTGACGGCGACGCTGAATACGTAATTACCGATGCGGATGATACGAGATACAGCTTCACCGCGTCGGGAAAAGAACTCAGCGAAGGCTACACAGTGACCGGACTGGAGAGCAAGACAGCCCGACTGCTGTATATTTCAAAAGTACAGGGAGGAACGAAATGAAACCAATCAGAATAGCGGCACTTCTTCTGTCGCTTTGCATTGCATTGCCCGCTGCGCTGACGTCCTGTAAGGAGGGCGGATCGGCAGACGAATCAAAAAACAATACCGACGATACAGTGATTCATACCGGGAAGTATGTCCCGAACGCACCGAAAACCGATTTCAGTGCCGCAACCTTCAGGATCGCCGGCATGGATCCGGATCTGTACAACAGCGTTCTTATCGAATTCGATTTTGAAGACGACCAGGAGGACATTGTTTACGAGGCGATCTATAAGCGCAACCGTGCCGTTGAGGAAAGATATAATCTGAAATTCGAAAACGATTATATCGGAACGTACAACGAATGCAGAGCACTTTTTGAAAAGAACGTTACGGGAAACGATTCATATTACAGCCTGTATATGATGACACAGCGTGATTCGCTTTCAAAGGTTCTTGACGGGGCGGTGATTCCCTCGGACAGCATTCCGTACCTTGACTTTTCGCAGCCGTGGTATCAGGACGGAATGAACAGCGTTTTCAATATCGAAGGAATTCAGCTCCTCTGCTACACCGATACGTGTATGTGTTCTTATCTGTCAACCGTATGTCTGTTCTTCAATCAGAATATCGTAAGGGACAGGACGGATATTGACAATCCGTATGACCTTGTCGAAAACGGGACGTGGACGCTTGACAAATTCTTCAGCCTTGCAAATACTGCAAAGACCGATCTTAACGGTGACGGCTTCAGTGTGGATGATGGTGATATTTTCGGAATTGCCGGAGAGCACGACGGGCTTTATGCCTCGATGTGGATAGGTTCCGATGTGAAGGCGATCGACGTTGACGGCGACGGTGAACTTAGATTCAATGCAGCAAAGAACGAAAAATTTACCGGAATTGTCGAGAAAGTTGCAAATCAGGTCAAGATCGACGGACTGTTCTGCAATTCATATAAATATTTCTCGGATATTTCAACCAACAGCGACATTCAGAGACGAGGGGGACAGCAGTATTTCTCGGATGGCAAGGCGCTGTTCAAAATCGGAGGTCTTGGCGAAATTCAGACTCTCAGAAATATGGAAGCCGATTTCGGTCTTGTTCCGCTCCCCAAGTATGACGAAAATCAGAAGGAGTACAGAACCAGAACGGTTGACGGCTGGATCTACAATGTCCCGTCGGTCAGTGATATCGATCTGAAAATGGCGGGAACCGTGATAGATGCCCTCGGTGCGGAGGCGGCGAATTATGTTAAACCTGCATTTTTCGAAAAGGCTCTTCAGTACAAGTACATCCGTGAAACGGATAAAGAGGTTACTCTGAAAATGCTGAATCTCATATTCGACTCGGCAATAATCGACCTTTCCGATACGTTCCTTGACTGTTTTGCCGTTCCTATGTGGACAGTTATTTCGGAAGGAAACGGAAATTATCAGTCGTCGATCGACAGCCTTGAAAGGCGTGTGAAGATCACACTGATGGAAAATCAAAGAAAAATAACAGAACTTGCAAATTCATTGAAATAAACGTAAGAAAAGAAATCCGATATGTTATACAATAAATCAACCCCGACACTTACAGAATCCGTCTTTAAAGACCCCCCGATAGAATACCGTGCCTCCCCCTTCTGGTCATGGAACTGCCGGGTGACAAAGGAGTTAATAAAGAAACAGCTTCTGTACCTGAAGGAAATGGGCTTCAGCGGCGGGCAGATGCACTCAAGAACCGGCATGGATGTGCCGTATCTTTCCGACGAGTTTATGGAGCTGGTCAGATACTGCGTTGACGAGTCAAAGAAAGACGGGCTTCTTGCGTGGATATACGACGAGGATCGCTTCCCGTCAGGTGCCGCGGGAGGTATCGTGACAAAAACGCCGCGGTTCAGGCAGAGGACTCTGCTTCTTACGACCGAAGACCACATGAGCGAGATGAAACCGAAGGATGAGGCGGTCGAAAACGG
>OGSD01002228.1_pt1 | contig 16684 bp, 10 predicted proteins | sample 1553571 | NCBI WGS metagenome assembly OGSD01 (sample SAMEA2580072, study PRJEB22360) | human gut metagenome | biome: human gut; feature: human-associated habitat; material: faeces | place: Denmark | collected 2008/2010 | reverse complement strand
TTTTTAAAGCTGCCGATTCAACTTTTTAGGGTATTTCTTATCCCGAACTCGCGTTTTTCGCTTTCTTGAGTTCGGCGACGAGCTCTTTCCAGCGGGCGGGCGAGACGCCTGAGATGTCGATATAGTTGAACTTTTCGCCGTTCATGGTGAAGGAGCTTCTGTTTTTATCGCCGATTTCCCACATCAGGCAGGGCGGATCGAAGTCGGTAATCGTCCATATTCTCAGGGGTGAGTCGGGCGCTACGTCGTCGCCGGTCATGCCGACACCGGTGTTTATCGAATTGAATACGGCTGTCTTCTCTCTGTTGAGATCTCCGATCGCTATATTGTCTCCTTCGGGATGATAAAGCTGAGTGACTACGAGCCCTCCGGGATAGATTGTCACAATGGTGGTCTGCGACAACTGTTCTTCGCTATAGTCGTCGCCATAGCTGACTTTTTCTGTGTGGGCCCACACTTGCGGCGAGGTGATGGAATCGGTGTCGAAGGTGTCTGATTCGAGCAGTTTGCAGAATTTTTTCGATATGAAGCGTTTCGTGTCGCCGTTAGCGGGGAAAGGTGTGTCGATTTCCCACCATTCGCCGGCGTCCCTGACCCAGAAGCGGTTCCCTTTGTAGGCCTGAGGGACTTTGAGCTTTACTCTTCGGTTGTTCCAGTCGGTCGAGTAGAAGTGGGCTACGGGGAAATGCGTGCCGGCGCCAGAACGGATATTGATTCCATCGGCTGTCACTTCGGCAAGACTGACATCGATGAGGGTCACGTTCTGTTTGGCGGCGGCATGCCCGGCTGTCAGCACAATGGCGACAAGTATTATCAGGAGGTTTTTCGAATTTTACATTTGCATAATTTTTGCAAATGGAATTATTAGACGACGAATATACAAGTTCTCCTGAAATACAATGCCCAGTTTCGATGCGTATTAGCTTATTCTTTGGCAATGACAGCCAGCCGGTTGGGGTAGGCGGAGAATGAGGCTTTGCCCCGGGCTACGGTGGTTTTCTCGCCGGTGTAGAGGTTGGTCACGGAGGTGCCGTCGGCGAATGCGGCGCCGACATTGACGGCCTGCCCGTCAGAGAGAGCTACGGCGATGATGACGGTGTCGCTCTGTGCGGTGCGCAGGCAGGTGTGGGAGTCGATTGTCTGCTGGCGCCCGCTGCCTATGGCGCGATGAGCGCGGCGGATTGTGCCGAGTCGTCGGAAGTGGTCGAGCAGGGTGCTGTCGGCGGTCGCCCAGTTCATGTCGGAGCGGAAAGCCTGATCGGAATCGACGTTGAGGCGTGCGTCGCTGAGAGGGCGTCGCGATTCGTCGCCGTAGAAAATCTGCGCCACGCCGGGGGCGAGCAGCAGTGTTGTGGCGCAGTCGGTCATGTTGGCCATGTCGGCGTCGCGGTGGTAGGAGTTGTTGAGGTAGCTGAACGGATGCCAGTCGCTGTGGACTGCCATCGAGTCGGCATAGGCCTGCCAGGTGTAGACTATGGCGTCGAGATCGCCGTGTTTGGGGAAGTAGAAGTTCACCATGCTCGAGAATCCGGCATCGGCATAGCCGGGTTTATAGTCGATTCCCGCACAGTCGAAATCGCCCGTCATATAGAAGCTGTCGGGCCATTTCGAGGCCGGGTCGGCGGGATGGGCGGCGCGCCAGCGGGCGAGAGCGGCATTGCAGGCTTCGCTGAGTTCTTTCCATCGGTTGAGACGGACATTCTCGACGATGTCGCAGCGGAAGCCGTCGATGCCGAATTCCTCGACCCACGAGGCAATCCATGCCGTGACATACTGCGCCGGACTCCATTCGTGGTCGGTTCTGAGCGCGCGTGCCGAGGGATTGACCCACGGGTCGTTGGCCTTCTTCTCTCTCTTCCATTTCTTTTTCAGGAAAGCGGGAATCCTGACATGCTCATTGCTTTCGTCTTTGAAGTCGGGCATGCCGTAGAGGGTTGCTTCGAGAGGATTGTTCTCATCCCAGTTCTCGTCGGGCATTCTTATCCATCCGCGGTCGTACCATCCGTTCCAGCCGAGGCGCCCCTCGAAAAACCTGTCGTAGCTCCAGTCGCGGCGGTGTTCGGCGGCTTCGGCGGCGGTCAATCCCGTCGGGGCAAAGCCATATTGCACGGCGTCGAGCAGCGTCGGATAGCCCGGGTCGTTGAGGTTGGCGCCGAGCATGACGCGTATGCCTTGACTGTGGAGAGTGTCGATAAGCTCGCGCAGCTCTTCGATGGTACCGTAGTTTTTGTCGGTCTGGGTGTAGTCGAGCGGATAATATCCGTGGTAGCCGTAGTGGGGGAAATCGTTGACAGCGCCGCTGCCCGACATCCAGCCGTGGATCTGCTCGTAGACGTCGGTCATCCAGACCACGTCGACGCCCAGACGGCTGAAATAGCCCTCGCGGGCCTTGGCGAGCATCCCTTTGAAGTCGCCGCCGTGAAAAGTGGCGGCGTTCATGCGCTCCGACCCGTAGTCGGTCTTGCGGCCGTAGTTGACATCGTTCAGCGAGTCGCCGTTACAGAAACGGTCGGTTATGACGAAATAGACTGTAGCCTTTTTCCAGTCGAAGCTGTCGGCGGCAGAGGCGAAGAGATGCAAAGAGAGAATCAGAAACGAAAAGAATGTAAGCAGATGTTTCATGGACGTATCGATTGTTCGCCGCAAAGGTAGCGCCGCCGCCGTTCTCCCGCAATACTGAAAAATAACCACGCGACGGGCTGAATTGATGTGGGAATGTTGTTAGACAGGAAGTAGTCGGGGGTATTGCAGAATTTCTTGACATATCAGAATCAACGCCTCCGACAAAGAGTAGTTGCGAGCCTTTGGCTATAGACCCGGCATTTTCTTACAGATAGCAGATCATTCGCCGTCAAGCGCCGTGAGGCGCGATATTTCTATAGCCACCGCGATAGACGTGGGCCTGAGAACCAGCGAGATAAGCGTGTAAGCGCGGAGAGCGTGCGCAGTCACGCAACCGGCGACAGCCAAAGCCCGCGACCTGTGCTGTCGCGTTTCGCGATAATAAACTATATGCGTCTGCTGCTCGACCAGCGCCGCGATGACGAGGCGATGGCGCTCACGCGGACATACGCCGCCGATGTCGCCAAGATCTACGGATCGCCGCTCGAACGGCAATACCTCGATCTGCTGGCCGAGTATTATGAACGTCGCGCCGATTCGGCAAAGGAAGTCGCAACTTTGCGTCGCACCGTAGAGACGATCAAGCATAACCTTCGGAAGAAGCTCTCGATCGACGGCCCTTCCGAAGCCTTCATGCGCCGCATATCGACAGCCACGCCCTCGGAGTTCGACGCCATGGCCGCTGCCCGTTAAACCGCCCGACGGTCTCTTAGAGGGAGCGGAGGTCGGGCGGGAGTTCGGGCATGGCGCCTTTGCGGGTGCAGACGAAGGCCGAGGTTCTGACGGCAAGGGCGTGGGCTTCGGCGACGCTCTTTCCCTTGAGAAGCGAGGCTATGAAGGCGGCGGTGAAGCTGTCGCCGGCGCCGACGGTGTCGGCGACCTCAACTTTCGGGGTGGGCTGGAACGAGACGTTGCCGGGGGTGAAGACGTAGCTGCCGTTGATTCCGCAGGTCAGAATGAGCATTCTGAGGTTGTATTTGCCCAGCAGAATCCAGCATTTGTCCTGAAGGTCGATGCCGGGATAGCCGAACATGCGGCTGACGGTGACCAGCTCTTCGTCGTTTATCTTCAGGATATTGCAGCGCTTCATCGAGTTGCAGAGGATTTCTTTGGTGTAGAATCCCTGACGGAGGTTGACGTCGAAGACAACGATGCTGTCGGCGGTCTGCGGCATTGCGTCGAGAAAGCGGTTTATAGTGTCGCGCGAAACAACGTTGCGCTGGGCGAGCGAGCCGAAGCATACGGCGCGGGTTTGTCCGGCGAGCGCTTCGAGGCGCGCGGTGTAGGGAATATTGTCCCAGGCCACGTTCTCCTTTATATCATACTGCGGGACGCCGGCTGGGTCTATCTCGACCTGGACTGTGCCAGTGGGGTAGGGAACTTCCTCGATCAGATGATTGAGACCTTTCGAGGTGAAATTCTCGACAATCTCTCTGCCGAGGGGATCGTTGCCGATGGCGCTGACCACTCGGCTCGGCAACCCGAATTGCGATACATGATAGGCAAAGTTTGCCGGCGCACCGCCGATTTTCTTTCCTTCGGGCAGAACGTCCCACAGGGCTTCGCCCATTCCTACTACAATGTCGTTCATGATTATCTTGGTAAGAAGGTTTTATATTTTTTTGATTTTCAACGTGTAATACAGGAGGTAGATTACTCCGACCGTCATCACGGCGACAGCTCCGGCCTGTCCGACAGCGTCGGCGGCATAACCCATGCCAAGGGGAAATACCGTTCCGCCGAACAGCCCCATTATCATCAGACCCGACACTTCGTTGCGCTCGTTGGGCGTGTAGACAAGAGCCTGAGAAAATACTATCGAGAATATGTTGGAGTTGCCGAAGCCGATGAAGGCGATACCGGCGTAAAGCATAGCCAAAGTGTCGCCTGCGAAAAGTATGACCATTCCGGCGAGCATCATTGCGACACTTATCGCAAAGAACAGTTTCGGCGACATGGCGCGTAGGATGAAAGCGCCGAGGAAGCATCCGGCAGTGCGGAAGATGAAATAGACGCCAGTAGCGAATCCGGCCTCTTCGAGAGGCAGTCCGAGGCGCTCCATAATTATTTTCGGCGCTGTTGTGTTCGTGCCTACATCAATGCCGACATGGCACATTATTCCGAGGAAGCATAGGAATATGAACGGGCGTCCGAGCAGTTTCAGGCATTCGGCGACGCCTGAGGCCTTGTCGGGTTTTTCCTCGTCGATGGGGGTGGCTGCCAACAGTGAAATCGAAAGGAAGCTGACAACGGCATAGATCAGAAACAGCGCGCGCCATCCCAGCCCGAATGTCGGTATGGCTGTAGTGGCTCCCCACGCCGCTATGACGGGCGCGAGAAACGAAGCTATGGCTTTCACAAACTGCCCGAAAGTAAGTGTCGAGGCGAGTTTGTCGCCGCTGATAAGGTTGCTGACGAGCGGATTAAGCGATGTCTGCATTATGGCGTTGCCTATGCCCAGCAATGAGAACGCGATGAGCATAAGGGCGTAACTGTCGCCGAAAGCGGGAATAAAGAGAGAGACGGCAGTCACGGCAAGGCTTATCAGCACAGTTTTCTTGCGCCCGATTCTGTTCATGAGCATTCCGGTCGGAACCGAGAAAATAAGGAACCAGAAAAAAACGAGCGATGGAAACAGGTTAGCCTCGGAGTCGGTCAGATTCAGGTCTTTCTGAACATAGTTCGAAGCCGTTCCGACGAGGTCGACAAACCCCATGACGAAGAAACATAGCATCACGGGAATTATCTGCAGAATGAATGATTTGCGGTTTGTGACGAGAGATTGTGTCGATGTCATGATTTTCAGTTATGAGGGGTATTATAACTCTTTTATAGGATAGATTTTCAAGTTCTCGATCCGGGCGTTGCCGCCTTTGGCCGAAACCGAGACTGAAGAGTAGGGCACGGTCGGAAATACAAGATTTGTCATTACCGTCTTACCGCCGTTTCCGAATACTTCGATGCTTGAACGGTCGATGAATATTCTGAGCGAAAGTTTCCCGTCGGTTTCGAACGTCGGCGCCGTCGTGACAGTAGGGAAATCCTGACTGAAGTCGGTTAAGCCGCTCCGGCGACGGTCGAACGACAGTGTATGGGCCTTGGCGTCGTAACACAGTAAGGCCGATTCTCCGTCGTTGTTCGAGATGGTGATGTCGACTGAACCGGCTTTCCGGCTGTCGATATCGAGAAGAATCTCGCAGGCGCCTCCGTTCGAGCCGGGCAGCGGGAAATTACGGCCATTGCCGCCTGCCGGTTTGTTGCGGACACTGACCGAAGGCTTGTCGCGCAGGGCGGCCAGCTCGGCTACGGGCGACGACGACAGATAAAGCTGGCCGTCGGGAGCGCGGAAAAGACCTGCTTCGCGCGGAAGGGTGTTGGCGCTCCGATATTGCATTGTCGGCACCTCGCCGGCATATTGCCAGTTGCTCATCCATCCGATCAGCACACGCCGGTTGTCGGGCGCATCGCTCCAGCTGACTGTCGCATAATGGTCTTTGCCGTAGTCCATCCATTTTGTAGGGATTACGCCTTCGGCGTCGGTGTCGGCAATGAAGGTTTTTCCGTCGAAATCGCCTGTGAAATATTGTGTTGCGCTTCCTCCGAAGGGGCCTCCGGGGTTTATGTTGCAGACAAGTACCCATTTCTCTTCGCCCGAACCGTCGACTTTCAGCCTGAACAAGTCGGGACATTCCCAGACACCGTCCTGCGCGCCGATTCCCTTGCCGAAAGAACCCTGAAGAGTCCATTCCTTCAGGTCGGGTGAGGTAAAGAAAAGCATCTCATGGTCGAGGGCGTGGGCCAGCGACATCACCCAACGGCCGTTGTCGGCATCCCAGAACATATTCGGGTCGCGGGCTTCGCTCTCGAGAGTGAGAACCGGATTGCCGGGGTAGATTTCGAAAGTCATTCCGCCGTCGGAACTGTGGGCAAGACTCTGGGTTTGGTTTACATCGGCCGACGTATATAGGGCGACGACGGCGTCGCGGCCGAATCCGGCGGTGTTTGCGCTGTCGACGACCGAACTTCCGCTGAACACTGTGCCGAGTCCGTTGGCCTCGATAGCGGCGGGATGGTGCTCCCATCTGACGAGATCGGCCGATGAAGAGTGGCCCCAGGTCATGTTCTGCCATTTCGACCCGTAGGGATTCCACTGATAGTAGAGGTGCCACCGGCCGTCTTTATAGAACATTCCGTTGGGGTCGTTCATCCAGCCGTAGAGTGGCGTGTGGTGATATGCGGGCCGGTATTTCTCGCGGTTCGTCGTGTCGAAAGTGTCGGCCAGAGTCAGGTTTTTCCAGCAGGCGTCATCTTTGGCCTCGCGGATATTCGATCTGTTCTGGGTCGTTACGATGTTAAGCAGAATATCGTGCCCTCTGTAGGGGTCGAGATCAAAAGGAACAAAATAGTCGACTTTGCTTTTGGCAAGTCTGACGTTTATTGTCTTTTCGATTTTTCCATCGGCGAGAACGCTGACTTTTGCGTCGTCGTTCGATTCCTGCACAGGAAGCAGAAGATACTTTCCGGCGCCGGTAATTCTTACCAGAGTGTTGTTCACACCGAGGTGGCTTACTTCCACGCCGTCGGCGGCCGAAACCGTCGCAGACAGAAGCGACGTGGCGAGCATAAGGGAGGAAGCGATGACGATTCTTATTCTTTTCATGTTTTGAGTTTGTTATTGTCGGGATGAAAATCCGGTTTCATCGGCCGGTAGTGCAAAACTACAGCAAAGCCCGAAGAAAGGCTATAAAAAATCGTGAATAGTCTGTCAAATTCGTTGCACAGACATCTTTTTAATAGTTAACGCACTCTTTTTTATATGATTATCGCTAACTTTGCAGAACCTTAAACATTCCATAGATAATGAACCGTCATTTCTCACACTGTCTCATATTGGGAATAATTTTCATTCTTTGGGGTTGCACGGAAAGCAAAACCTATAGAATCGGCGTCTCTCAGTGTAGCCAGGACGACTGGCGAGCGAAGATGAACGATGAGATTAACCGCGAGATAATGTTCCACGAAGATGCCGTCGCCGAAATCCGTTCGGCCGACGACAGCAGCGCCAAACAGATCGCCGACATAAGATATTTCGTCGACAACGGCTTCGACATAATCATAGTGTCGCCTAACGAAGCCGAAGCGCTTACTCCTATAATTAAGGAAGTGTATGAAAAAGGGATTCCCGTTGTTATCTTCGACCGCAATATCAATGGCGACACTTACACAGCCCGCATAGGTGTCGACGACAGGGGTCTCGGGCGCTCGGCGGCCCATTATGCGCTCCATCTTTCAGGGAAAGGGGCCAAGGCAATCGAGATTTACGGCCTGAAAGGGTCGACGCCCGCCGAAGGTCGGCATGAGGGGTTTGTCAGTGAATTCGAGAAAAACGGAGGCACATTGCTGACGAGTGTGGCTTCAAACTGGAACAAGGAGGACGCTGAGGCAGCCGTCGATTCGCTCCTTGAAATCTACAGCGACGTCGACCTCATTTATGCCCATAACGACCGCATGGCTATCGGGGCGTCGGAAGTTGCCCGGCGCCATGGACGCCGTGATATCCGGATCATCGGAATCGACGCGGCCCCGAACATCGGTATCAAGGCCGTGGCCGACAGTGTTATCGATGCCACCTTCCTTTACCCTACCGAGGGGCATCGGCTAATTCAGACAGCTCTGGCGATTCTCAAGAACGAGCCATATAAGAAGGAGACGATTCTTCCGGTATCTTCGGCTGTCGATTTAACGAATGCCGATATTCTTCTCCTTCAGAACGAGGCCTTGAAAGAAGAGACAGGGAAAATGAAACTGCTCAAGGCACAGGTCGATGATTATTGGGCGCAGCATTCGTCGCAGACGTCGCTTTTCTACGCCAGCATTGCGATTATCGTGCTTCTTTTCGGAGTCGGTTTTCTTCTGCTCCGCGCCTATTGGCAGCGCAGCCGCCATCAGAAAGAGCTTATGGCCCGCAACAGGCTGCTCGAAGAGGAAAAGAACAAGCAGACACAGCTTAACGAGCAGCTCAGGATCGCCACGCAGTCCAAACTGGTCTTCTTCACGAATGTGTCGCATGACCTGCGCACTCCGCTCACTCTTATTGCCGAACCGGTTGCCCAGCTTGCTGAAGCCGGGAATCTCACCCCTCAGCAGTCGACACTCATCAGAATCGCCAATAAGAATATCAAAATTCTTCAGCGGCTTATAAACCAGATTCTTGATTTTCGTAAATATGAGAACGGCAAACTCGGACTGACTCTGACAGAGACAGATTTCAGCCGGGTTGTGGGCGATTGGATGGAATCGTTTTACTCCGTGGCCCGGAAGCGCGACATCAAACTGACGCTTGTTGGTCCGGCACAGGAAATGCCTGTGGTCATGGCTATTGATGTCGAGAAAATCGAGCGCGTGTTTTTCAATCTTCTTTCGAATGCCTTTAAATATACTCCCGACAACGGTTCGATAACGGTGTCATACGAAAGCGACGGCGACAACCTTACGTTCAGGGTCGCCGACACAGGCGAAGGCATAAGCGCCAGAGATCTCGGCAATATTTTCGACAGGTTCTATCAGGTCGACCGTATCAATCCGAAAGGATCGGGCATAGGACTGTCGCTGGCGAAGGCCTTCGTGGAACTTCACGGAGGCTCGATCAGTGTGGAAAGCACTCTGAACGTCGGCACGGAATTCACTGTGAAGCTACCGGTCAGACATGTGTCTGAGACTGTCGCCGAAGCTGACAGGACGATCGCCCGTGAAGACGCCGGGGCCGAGCTTGACAACATAGAAAGCGACTTCACTTTCGACGATAATAAGCCTTTGGTGCTTATAATCGACGACAACAGGGACATTCAGAAACTTGTCGGTGAACTTTTAGCGTCGGACTATAACATAATAGCGGCGCCGAATGGCAGAGAGGGGGTCAGGCTTGCTGCCAGATATGTGCCCGATCTGATAATCTGCGACGTGATGATGCCGGTTATGGATGGGCTGGAATGTTGCCGCCGCATTAAAGAAGAAGTGTCGACCTCCCATATACCCGTGCTTATGCTTACGGCCTGTTCGCTCGACGAGCAGCGCGTCGAGGGCTACGAAAGCGGGGCCGACGGCTATCTTTCCAAGCCCTTCAACAGCAGTGTGCTTAAATCGAGATGCGCAAGCCTTATAGCAAACCGCAAGCGAATAAAAGATCTGTGGCAGTCGGGGCCGTTCCCGGTCACCTCAGACCGTAGGCCGAAGGCAATAGAGAGCCTCGGAACAACCGATGTCGACAGCGATTTCTACAGGCGCTTCCTCGACATATTGATGAAAGAGATCGGCAATCAGGATCTCAATGTCGACATGATAGCCTCTAAGATGGGGCTTGAGAGGTCGCAGTTCTACCGCAAGATAAAATCGCTGACCAACTATGCGCCTGTAGAGCTTATCAGACGCCTGCGTCTTCAGCGCGGACGTGAGCTTTTACTGACAACAGACCGCACTGTCGCCGAGATAGCCTATGAAACCGGTTTTTCGACTCCGGCATATTTTACGAAATGCTACCGCGACGCCTATGGCGAGACCCCTTCTCAAGCCAGAGCCAATCTTGCAAAGTAGCGCCCCCGACGCGGGCTGCCGGAAGTAAAATGTCCGACGGCCCGCTTTGTCCGGAGATATGGCAAAAATTGTGCATAACATATAAAATATCGGGCATTGTCGAAAATATGATAGCCTCCACAACATCAGTGATATTCAGGCTGTCGGACGAGGGAATAAATTTGCATCAGGAATTTTAAAAACATCACAAGTAATGAAAAGAACAATTCTCAGTGCAGTGTTGCCACTCCTGATGGCAGTCGTAGTGCAGGCACAGAATATCACTGTGCATGGGACGGTGCTTTCAAAAACCGATGACGAGCCGCTGATAGGTGCTTCTGTCGTGTGCGAGACGAACAAGGCGGGCGCAGCTACCGACATTGACGGTAATTTCGAGATCTCGGTTCCCGAAGGCTCTACCCTTAAAGTCTCTTATGTAGGTTACAGTCCGGCCGCCGTAAAAGCATCCCCGTCGATGACAATCTATCTCGAAGAAAACTCCGAACTTCTCGACGAGGTTGTGGTTGTCGGCTATCAGACCGTGCGCAAGGCCGATCTTACCGGCGCGGTGTCGGTGGTCTCGACCAAGTCGCTCGAGACTTCGGCCGACACCGATCCCATGCGCGCCCTTCAGGGCAAAGTGCCGGGAATGACGGTTACCGCCACAGGCTCGCCGAGCGGCACCGGCTCGGTGCGCATCCGAGGTATCGGTTCGTTCAATGCATCGCAGGATCCGCTGTTCGTTATCGACGGCGTTCCGACAACGGCGACTCTGAATTCGCTGAACATGAACGATATAGAGAGTATGCAGGTGCTCAAAGACGCTGCTTCGGCCTCGATCTACGGTTCGAGGGCCGCCAATGGCGTGATCATCATAACGACCAAGAAAGGGAAGGCCGCTCAGGGCGACAACAGAATCAATGTCAGCTTTTCGACGAACCTGACAGCTCAGTTCTATTCGTCGCAGGCCACAATGAAATTGCTCGACACTCCCGGATATGCCACAGCCATGGCCCAGGCGGCCCTCAACGACGGCATCGATCCGGTTGCCTATGCCTCGGGCTATGGCCTGAATCTGAATGCAGCTTCGGGCTATCCTATCAGAGTCTATGACATCGCGAGCGGAAACTATGTGAATTATACTGTCAACGGTCTTTATGACGGGTATATCAACGCCCGGCGCACGATGCTTATGTCGGATACCGACTGGCTCGGCGAGATTTCGCGCACAGGCTTCGCCCAGAGCTACGATGCTTCGGTTTCGTCGGCCACCGATCGCTCGAACGTATTCTTCTCGCTTGGATATAAAAGGAACGACGGTATTCTCAAATATACCAATTTCGAGAATATCGCCGCCCGAATCAACTCTTCGTTCAATATAAGCCGGGTTGTTACCGTCGGAGAGAACTTCACGCTGACCCATACGAAGCAGGTCGACTGCCAGCCAATGGAAAATGCTCTGAAGATGCCGTCGATCGTGCCAGTTTTCGAGACCGACGGAAAAACCTACGCCGGCCCTGTAGGCAGCATGGCCGACCGTCAGAATCCTCTTCGCGAGCTTGCTTTCAACAAGGACAATTCCCTGAATGTGTGGCGCCTGTTCGGCAATGCTTTCATCGATATCAAACCGATAAAAGGCCTTCTTCTGCGCAGTAATTTCGGCCTCGACTACGACGCCGCTTTCATCCACTCATATAACTACACTTTCCACAGCGATATAGTAAATAACGATACTAACTCAACCACGCTGTCGCAGGCCAACGATTCGAAATGGACCTGGACAAACACCGCCAACTATAATTTTACTCTGGCTAAGGAACACAACTTCACCGTTCTCGCAGGTATGGAGCTCTTCCGCCAGAGCCGTATCGACTTTTCGGGATATAATGAAGATTACGACATCGAGAATTCCGACTATATGTATCCCGACGCATCGGTCGGCGTCGAGAAATCGACAGGAAACAAGTCGGCCTATTCTCTGGTGTCGTTTTTCGGAAAAGTCGACTACAACTGGCGCGACCTGCTGCTGGCCTCCTTTACCATCCGCCGCGACGGTTCGTCGAGATTCGGCCGCAACAACCGCTACGGAACCTTTCCCGCCGCCACTCTTGGCTACCGCATCTCGGAGAATGTCAAAAAGCAGTGGCTCAATGATCTGAAGCTGCGCCTGTCGTGGGGTAAAACCGGCAATCAGGCGATCTCGAATACGGCCCGCTATGCCCTCTATGTGGCCGACTACGGAAATGACCGCGTCACTTCGTCGGCCTACGATCTCCTGCTCCAGCAGAGCGGCATTTTCCCCTCGGGATATATCGCCAGCCAGACGGCAAACGACAATCTCAAGTGGGAGACAACGATCCAGTATGACCTTGGCGTAGATTACAGTATGCTCAACGACCGTCTTTTCGGCACAGTCGACGCCTATATCAAAGATGTTAAGGATATGCTCATAACGCCCGCTTATCTCGGTGCGATGGGCGAGGGGGGAGCCTCGTGGCTGAACGGCCCGTCGCTTCGCAACTGGGGTATGGAATTCCTTATCGGATGGCGCGACCGTCTGAAATGCGGCCTCTGGTACAAAGCCTCCCTTAACTTCGACTTCTTCCGCAACAGGGTAACATATCTGCCGACCACGACCACCGGCTCGTATGCCCACACAACAAAGGAAAACCTCGTTGAGGCCCGTCAGCCCTACGGCTCGATCGTAGGTTATGTCTTCGACGGCCTTTTCACCTCGCGCGAAGAGGCTCAGAATTCCGGTCAGGACAACGCCCGTCTGGGCGGAATGCGCTACGCCGACCTCGACGGCGACGGCCGTATAACCCCCGACGACCAGACGTGGATCTTCAATCCTGTGCCCGATCTGTCGTTCGGCCTCAATGTCGAACTCGGATATAAGAACTTCGACTTCCAGATGTTCTGGCAGGGTGTGCTCGGTCAGGATGTCTACAACAACCAGAAATTCCAAAATGATTTCTGGAGTGTCACCGATGCCGGCAGCAACAAGGGTGAGCGTGTGCTCGACGCATGGCTTCCGGTTGTCAATACCTCATCGACAATCCCTATGCTGACGACAAACAATATCGGCGACGAAGGCCGGACTTCCTCTTATTTCGTCGAGAACGGCTCATACGCCAAACTCCGCACGCTCCAGATCGGCTACAGCTTGCCCGACCGCCTGCTGGCTAAGCTTCGGATGACAAAAGCGCGCGTCTACCTTTCAGGTCAGAACCTGCTGACAATCAAGAGCAAGAACCTGACCTGCTCCGATCCCGAAAACGCCAACTGGGCCTATCCTATACCGACATCTTTCTCTTTCGGCCTCCAACTCGATTTCTAACCATAAATAATACCTGACTGACAATGAAGTCATTGAAAATATATTCCGTTATAGCGCTGGCCATGACTCTTTCGGCCTGCAACGATTTCATCGACGTTCCCCCGACGGGCGTCATCGACGGCGACCTCGCATATTCGCAGCCCGATAAAATGGTCAATGCCGCCTATGCCTCTCTCGGCGACTGCTGGTTCAGCTACCCCTTCAACCTTTGGCCCTACGGCGATCTCGGATCTGACGACTGCCTCAAAGGTGGCGGCGGAACAACCGACACCGGCTACCACCCGATGGAGATATGGTCGACTCTGACATCGACGCCCGGAGAGCTCGACGAGCTATGGTATCGGCTCTACTGCAACATCTCACGCTGTAACCGCGCCCTGACATCCCTCGAACAGCATGGTGTCGAAGTTCTCGGCGAAGCCACTGCCGCACAGCGCGAGGCCGAAGTCCACTTCCTTCGCGGCCACAGCTATTTCAAACTTGTCACCATGTTCCGTCAGGTGCCATGGATCGACAAGGCTGTATTCGAGCAGAGCACCCACGAGCAGATCAGAAACGACGAATATACCTATCAGGAGCTGATGGGAAAGGTCATCGAAGAGTTCCGGATGGCCTACGACGGACTCCCTGTCGAGGTCGAAGACGGAGGCGGACGTGCCAACAAGGTTGCCGCCGCTGCATATCTCGCCAAGTGTTACCTGACCCTCGCCTGGGGCGACGGCTATGAAGCCACCGACGGTGTCGAATTCATCAACGCCGACTATATGAAGAAAGTTGTCGAATATACTGAAGTCGTCAAGAACTCACGTTATGGCTATCTCGAAGACTTCGGCGACATCTTCCTGCCCGAATACAAGAACAGCAAGGAATCGGTTTTTGCCGTGCAGACCTCGCAGTATACCGACGACAACACCCGTTTCGGACGCGCAAACTGGTCGAACACGCTCAACGGCTGCTGGGGAATATGGTCGTGTGGCTGGGATTTCCACAAACCGTCGCAGAACCTCGTCAATGCCTTCAAGACCAAAGACGGACTGCCCATGTTCGACAATTATAACGACTCCGACGACTATCCTGTCAACGGCAATCCGACATCTCAGAAATGGGATCCGCGCCTGTTCCACACTGTCGGCATGCCGACATTCCCCTATAAATATGAGAGCGACTACACCATGACAACCGAAAACTCGCGCACACCGAACACCTACGGCTACTATACGTCGCTCAAGGAGGTGCCGCAACGCAGCGCCGGCGAGACTTTCGAAGGCTCGTGGCAGGCGTTCGCAATGAACGACTACGTGTTCCGCTACACCGACGTCATGCTGATGCGCGCCGAAGCGCTTATAGAACTCGGTCAGCTTGGGGATGCCCGCGAAATAATCAACGACATCCGCCGGCGTGCGGCCAACTCCGTCGACAAACATATCGCCTATGCGCGTGATTTCTGCGAAATAGCCCTCTATCCCGCGTCATATTTCGCCGACAAGGAAACGGCCCGCAAATGTCTGCGCTGGGAACGTCGCCTTGAGATGGCGATGGAAAGCAGCCGATATTTCGACCTGCGGCGCTGGGGCATTGCCTCGGAAGTGCTCAACGCATATTTCGAGACGGAGAAAAATGCATCGTATGAAGGCACTAAATACGGACAGTATTATCAGGATGCCCATTACACCGCCGGAAAGAATGAATTCTATCCGATCCCTTATAACCAGCTCTACTATGTTCCGGGCCTCTACGTCCAGAACAAAGGCTACAACTGATACGGCTCTTATCGCCTGCAAAACCGCCGGAAAGGAAGCCTCCTTCCGGCGGTTTTGGCAATTGCCGGAAAATGCGTAAATTTGAGGACTTCTAATCTTTTAACTATGAAATTATGAAACAGATCTTGACAATTATCATTGCACTGTTCATGGCTGTCGTGGCTGTGGCGCAGAATTCGCTTGTCTATTCCGAGAGCCTCGAAAGGCTTGCCGAAGACGGCAACGCTGTGGCGCAGAACAATCTGGGCATCGTCTATCAGCAGGGAAGCGGGGTGGCCCGCGATCTTGAGAAAGCTGCCTACTGGTTTCAGAAAGGCGCGGAGAACGGGAGCGCTCCGGCGATGTCGAATCTCGGCGCGGCCTATCTGAACGGCAAGGGCGTGGAGCGCAATCTTCCGCTGGCCGTGGAATGGTTCGAGAAGGCGGCCCGGGCGGGTGAGCAGGGCGGTTATTTCAATCTCGCCACGCTCTACTTCCGTGGTGTCGGAGTGACGAAAGACTATGACAAGGCTTTCCATTATGCTCGCCTGGCTCTCGATGCCGACCCTTCGGAGTCATTTTCCGACAAGGAGGTGAACCTGAAGTCGAACCGCCTGCTGAAGGGGAGAATCCAGTCGTTTCTGGCGATGTGTTACCGCCAGGGGGTCGGAACGTCTCCCGATATGCAGAAGGCGATGGAATATATGAAGCTTGCGGCCGACAACGAGAACCCCGAGGGCTGCCTGATAATGTCGCAGGCCTACGAGACCGGCGACGGTTTTCCGAAAGACCTCGCCAAGGCCGAGCGCTGCTATCGGACTGCCGCCGATGGCGGATACTTCCAGGCGCAGTATATTCTGGGAAGCCGCTATCTCGCGGGCGAAATTTTCGGACAGAACGACGGTCTGGCCGCCAAATATCTCGGCATGGTTGTCGACAACAATAAAAACGTGCCTCCGATGGTCAAGGCCGACGCCATGCTGAAGCTCGCCGACCTGCTCGACCGCAGCGGCGGCGACGCTGACCGCGCCGCCTCATTGCGTAGTGAGGCCGCAGCCCTTCCCGCTCCCGACCCTGCCAAAATCCACTCGCTCATCTACGACTGAGCCGCGCGATAGCTGTTTTTAAGCATGACTGAACTTGAAAAGTGTATGGCAGGACAGTTTTATGACTGCCATGATAAGGTTTTTCTGGTAATGAAAGCCGTTGCGACACAGTGGGTGCAACGCTACAATTCACTGCCGTATGAGCAGTGGGCCGAACGTTATTCAATGCTGAAAGAGCTGTTCGGACATGTCGGAGAGAACTGTTCGGCAGGTGACGGCTTTATATGCGGGTTCGGACGCAATATCTATCTTGGAACGCGAGTTCGGGATAACGATATCCAACTCGGCGACATTACAGTTAGGCATGA
>OGSD01002224.1_pt1 | contig 16711 bp, 9 predicted proteins | sample 1553571 | NCBI WGS metagenome assembly OGSD01 (sample SAMEA2580072, study PRJEB22360) | human gut metagenome | biome: human gut; feature: human-associated habitat; material: faeces | place: Denmark | collected 2008/2010 | reverse complement strand
CCCAGATAATCTCTGCCATGCACCTCCTGGTAAAATGTGTTCCAGTATGGCACCCTTCGTCCATCCGGAAACTCAACCATAAGAATCGGAAGCCCCGGCTTTCTGAAAAACATCTGCTTTAAGCATGACTCATCAGGCTGTATGTAGCCCTCGTCCGTCATGACTCCATGACCTTCCCAAAACTTGTTCCAGTCTATGAAAAAATCCCGGTACTCCGACTCATCGCCCTTTTCCACAAGATCCTTGAACTGTGGCGACTGTGCCGAAGCATGATTTAAAATAAAGTCAAGCTTTAAGTCAATCCCCAGCTCCTTCAATTGCGATAAATCCTCTATTGTCGCAAGCTCCTCATTCAGATTGTAGTCCACAACCGAAAATCCGCGGTCCAAATCCGAATGATACAGGCTTGGCAGAATATAAAATGATGAAAATATGTCCTGCATGTCCTTCTTTTTGAGCAGCGCTACGACATCGGAAAGCTTACCGCCCAGACTATCAGGATATGCGTTAAGCATAGGTTTATTGTTCATAGACTTTGCCATCCTTTCCAACTACGATACGCGCATTTTTACCCTGTAAATCAAGCTTTTCCTGCTCCAATTCTACCACGCGGCATATGAAAGGGCTTGCGGCATTTTCGTCACGTCCTCTCTTAATGCGGCGCGCCTTTGTCTCCTCAGGCGAGCTCTCCAGAAATACAGGTATATCAACACCCTTAAGGTATTCGCTTCCTCCGTGGGTCCATTCCAGGATGAGCACTTTAATTCCTGTAAAATCAGTTTCATCATATGAGATATCACCGTCCTCGCGGCCCATATGCTTTATCTCAATTATATCTTTTCCTGCCTTAAACTCTGAAAGCTCCTTGTTAATCCTGTCAAAGTCAATCTCCTTAGGTGTTCCAAGATATCCACGTAATCCCTCCTCGCCGGACTCGTTATATACATTAAGGCGCTCCTCGTCATTTCTCATCGGGATACGGTGTGGATAATTGTCCCCGGTCAGCACATAGCAGGCTGTATTATCGTTAAGAAAATACTGCTGCAGGGCTGCTGCAATCGTTGTCTTTCCTGAGCCTGAGCCGCCGTAGATGCTTATTACAATACGGTTATCAGAAGCACTATCTGCAGTGTCAGCCTCACTTAATTTTAGATTGCCGCACACCTTCTTTATCTCATCATACAGCTTCTTTGCCTCATCAAGCCTGATAAATGAAAACTGATATGCCTCATACTCCTTTACGGCAAACGGAAGCGGTATTCCTGCATTCATCAGTGCTGCACCTGTGTACTGCCTGCCGGTATTTTCCTCAAGATACACTGCATCCGACTCCAAGCCTTTAAGCTTCACATAGCAAGCAGCCGCGTTTGCCTCCGCATACAGACGAACCACGCTCACAAGTGCCCTGTCCTTTGCCCTTGAGACAGACATCCACGCAGCCACCTCATCATCAAATGGGCTTGTAAGGCGCCAGTAGGTGCCCTCATTTATAAGCATCTCATACTTCTTAAAGGTCTTTATCTGCTCTCTGATTTCTTCCTTTTCCTCATCAGACAGAAGGGCCGGATTCAGCTCATAGCCAAAGGTTCCTGCCATAGCTGTGATGCCTCTTGTTTTAAGGCTTGTCACTCTGCCGGTCTGATGATTTGGCACTGCCGATACGTGCGCTCCCATGGACGATACCGGATAGAAGAAGGATGTGCCATACTGTATTCTTGTGCGGTTTATGGCATCTGTATTGTCACTGCACCATATCTGTGGACTGTAGTAGAGCATGCCTGCATCAAATCGTCCACCGCCACCGCTGCAGCCCTCTAGAAGTATATCCGGATATCTTGTCACCAGACGCTCCATAAAATCATACACTCCAAGCACATAGTCGTATGCAAGATTTCCTGCATACACATCAGCCATGCTTCTGTTCATATCCCACTTCACGTAGTCGATTTTTCCCTGGTCAAACACTGCACAGATCTGGTCGAAAATATTGTCCCTGACTTCTTTTCTCGAGAAGTCTAAAATAAGCTGGTTTCTTGAGCGTACAGGAAGCTTTCCCTGAATACGGATGGCCCAGTCAGGGTGCTCTCTAAACAGATTACTATCCTCATTCACCATCTCAGGCTCAATCCATATTCCAAACTTCACTCCCTGTGCATGCACTCTGTCGATGAGCTCTGAAAGCGTTCCGCCAAGCTTTTTCTCATTCACAAACCAGTCTCCGAGTGATGAATTATCATCATCTCTCTTTCCAAACCAGCCGTCATCCATGACCACCATATCTATGCCCAGTGATGCGGCCTCCTTTGCAAGGTCTACTATCGTATCACCTGTAAAGTCAAAGTACGCAGCCTCCCAGCTATTGATGAGCACCGGTCTTACCTCATGTGCAAATCTGCCCCTGCACACATGCTCACTGATACAGGTGTGGTACTGATGGGAAAGCTGTGAGAAACCGTCTGCCGAGTATGACATAATCACCTCAGGCACTGTAAAGGTCTCTCCTGCCGCAAGCGGATATGAAAACAGCTCATCGGAAAGTCCCATTAAAAGACGTGTCTGGTTAATCTGATCCTTTTCTGCCTCACATGAGAAGTTGCCACTATACACAAAAAGCATACCATAGCAGTCTCCTGCATTTTCTGTAGTATCGCGCTGTGCGAGAATAACCGCTGGATTGTACTGGTGGCTTGAGGTCCCTCTGCGGCTTCCGAATGAAAGTGTGCCGTGTCCTAAGTGTGTGCGCTCAAGATTGCGCTCCATGGCATGCTTTCCGTAGAACCTGAGCACATCATAGTCTCCGTAAACCATATCCAGGCAGGCAGCATGAGCCTTTTCAATTGTAATATTTCCACTGCCTGTATTTTTAATGAGCACACTTCTTGTGATGACATCACAAGCCTCAAGCACGCCATAAAGCAGATGCACCTCAACGCCTGCGATATCATCGCCAAGAACTATTTCAAGAGTCTGCGCTTCGTCATCAGATGCCCACACTGCCGGAAGTCCCTTTAGAGCGTATTTTCCGTCTCTGATTTCATGACTCTTATAAAGAAGCTCAACACTCTCAGTGCCCTGTTCGTTTTTGATATCAAGCGCAATATTTCTGAAATCGCCTGTGCCAAGAGTCGGATACTCCTGTGGCAGCGTATCAAGCGAATATGTACGGTTCATGCCTGCTGCGTAAGGATTGCCTGAAAAGCCTCTGTCAGCGTATGTCAGCACATAGTCCATATCACATGTACTTTTTGCTCCGTAGTACAGATGCAGCAGATAGCCTAGTCTGTCCACCTGCATCTGATATGTGGTGTGAGCTGTCTGTAAAGTAAAAATTTTCTTGTTTGGATTAAATATAATTGCCATAAAATCACCCCATATTGTTGTTAAAATAGTGTTTAAAAATTATCCCTTGATTGCACCGTTTGCAACACCGTTTAATATCTGCTTCTGGCAGATTATATAGAATATAAGTATCGGTATCAAAGCCAGAATATATGATGCAAATGCCAGATTGTAGTTGGTACCAAACTGTGTCTGGAAATTCAGCTGTGCCAACGGCAGTGTATTCTGTCCTGTTCCTGACATGATGACAAGCGGTGTCATGACATCATTCCAGGTACCGAGTGCTGTCAGGATGGCTACTGTCGCATGCATAGGCTTCATCATAGGAAATACAACTCTCCAGTATGTTGTCCATGTGCTTGCGCCATCGATGTCTGCAGCCTCCTCAAGTGCCATAGGGATATTTTTCAAGTATCCACTATATAATAATACATTCATTGGCATGTAAAATACAAGATATAAAAGGATAACTCCTGCCCTGTTTCCAAGTCCCATCTGCGCAGTCTGCTTTACAAGAGGCATCATGAGAATTGAGAATGGCACAAACATACCGCTTACAATGTAAAGATATATGAAACGGAAGCTCTTTTTCCTTGCCATGCCTCGTCCGATAACATATCCTGCAATCGAATGGATAAGGATTGCGAGAACAATTGTCACAATAGTGATAAGCAAACTGTTTCCGAGAGAATGCCAGAAATCAGTCACCTTCATAGCCTCTGTGAAGTTTGAAAAGCTCCACTTTGAAGGGAATGAAAGAGCTCCTGCGACATCATTTGTCATCTCACTCGGTTTCTTGAAGGCAATGATAACAGCCATATACAGCGGGAAAAATACGGTTAAGGTTCCCAATATTAAAACGATGGTAAGTACCCAGTTTGATTTTTGTTTTTTCATTATAACTGCTCCTCCTTCTTATTCATAATACCCATCTGGAATAGTGAAATAGCCACAATTACAACAAAGAAAATTACTGCGTTTGCACTCTGGAAGCCAAACTGTCCTCCATCCATACCATTTCTGTAAATCAGGTATGAGATTGACTCAGTGCTCTGCGCCGGGCCACCCTTTGTCAATGACATAATCTGGTCAAATACCATGAGGAAGTTCTTTGTGCTGAGCACCAGATTGATTGTAACAAATGGCATAACAAGTGGAAATGTAACCTTCCAGAACTGCTTCCATTTGCCTGCTCCGTCGAGCATGCTGGCTTCGTAAACATCCTCAGGCACTGTCTGCAGTCCGGATATATAAATGATGGTATTCATGGCAACCGCCTGCCATACCCCGACAATCAGCACACCAATCCATGCATATTTTTCACTCGCCAGAATACTGTTTTGTAAGAAACCGATGTTGAAGGTATTTCCTACTACCGGCAGAATATATGTAAAAATAAAGCTGAAAATGTAACCAATAACCAGTCCGCCAAGGATATTCGGTACGAAATAAATACCTCTTAATGCACTCTTGCCGCGGATATTGCTGTTTAACGCAACTGCCATTACAAGGCTTAATACATTTACAAGTACGGTTCCTGCAATCGCATATTTAAAGGTAAACAGATAGCTCTTTCCGACTCTGGCGTCGGTAAACAGGTCTGTATAGTTTCTAAGTCCGACATAATCATATGAGCCGTAGCCCTTGTAGTTTGTAAAGCTGTAAATCACACCCTTTATCATCGGCAGTGTGTTGAATGCGAAAAATAAAACCACAACAGGTATCACAACTGCCCAGAATGTCTTGTCTCTATTTGACATTTTCTTTTTCATTTTGCATCCTCCTGTTCCTTCTGGTAATCCTGTACTTCACGAATCAGATCTCTGTTGTAACGCTCCCAGTCTGAATCAAATTTCTTTAAGAACTTCTCCTTTGCATTGTCTCCTGTGTCAAGCAGATATGTCTGAATCATGGCATCCACGCTCATCTCACTTGGATAATGGTGATCCTGATAATCCGACATACGGTTGTCCTTTATATACTCCTGCATATCCTCCAGTGTATCCGGTATTGCGAAATCTCCCTCCTTGCAGGCAATTCCGCCCTGGTCATCCAGATATGTCTGAATTGTCTCATCGTTGTACAGATATTCAAGCACCTCGTATGCTGCTTCCTTATTTTTGCAGGCCTTCATAACTGAAAACTGTAAATCTATTCCTGAATTTAACACATTGTCAGCCTCATTATCATTTGCCGGGAAAGTAAATGAACCGATATTCATATCAGGATTAACTGACTTAATCTGAGGAATAGCATAGCTTCCTATCGTGTACATGGCAGATTCACCTCTGGCAAAGGCTGTACATGCGTCATTGTAGCTGTAAGCATATGGATTGTCCTCTGCATAATCAAGCAATGTGCGTATCTTGTCGGCAACCGGAGAATATGCCTCCTCAAATGTCGTATTTCCCATATTTACCTGATTACAGGTGTCTGAATCACAAAGACCTACTGCAAGGGCATTCCACGGTGCCAGACAGGTCCATGTATCCTTAAAGCCCAGATACAAAGGAAGTGTTCCGCTTTCCTTTATCTCATCGCACAGTGCTGTAAACTCACTCCAGGTTGTAGGCACCTTCCAGCCATTCTCCGCAAACATATCCTTGTTATAAAGTACTCCTGCTGCATTTGCGGCGTAAGGAAGTGCATAGGTGCCGTCCTTTGGAATGAACTCAAGCTCCTTGTCCATATCCAGATATGCCTTTTTTACATTGTCCACTGCATCCAGATCTGAGATATCCTCAAACAAATCTGCATCCAGGAAATTTGAATAATTGATATCTCCACCTATTGCAATGATGTCCGGATAATCCTCACGGATGAAGCGTGTCTTTAAAATAGTCATAGCCTCATTCGGAGATGAGATAGTCAGGTGAATATCATCATGAGTCTCATTAAATTGCTTCTCAATCTTCTCGAAAGCCTTAACAGCCTCCGGCTTATAAGAAACCACCTCAATCTCAGTTTTTCCGTCCGCCCGCTTTTCATTTCCACATCCGGTCAGTCCTGTAGTGCACATTCCGAGTGCCAGCACAACCGCCATAGCCTGACAAATCCTTCTTTTTGCCATATTTTTTCACTCCTTTTCTGTTTTATTTGCTCTTTTTCCTGATAAACCGATTATAACATACCATTATGCATACAATAAATACCCTTATTTTTGCATTTTTATACCAATATGCTATAAAATATGCTATAATTGCATATAATGTCGCATAAGGGTATATTTATAGTATTAATCAATAAGGAGTGACTCACATGGACAAGCTTTCCTTCAATATTTTTCCAAATGTAAATTTCATAGATTTGTGTATGTACCAGTTCGGCCACGAGCAGTGCGAACCGGGACACTCATTTGGTCCTGCCACAAGAAACCACTATCTATTCCACTATGTACTGTCCGGCACCGGCACTCTGATGGCCGATAATGCAAAGGGCATTACACAAACCTACAACATAAAAAGCGGGCAGGGCTTTCTGATTTTTCCCGGCCAGATAAATACCTATATCGCAGATGACAAGCTTCCTTGGGAATACATATGGATTGAGTTTGACGGTTTGCGCGTCAAGGAGGCTCTCACCACAACAGAGCTTACCAAAAATAATCCTGTATATCACACACACTCAAAGGATATCCGCGAAAAGCTTGTTGAGGAAATGCTCTACATCACAAGGCACCCCTCAGAATCACCGTATCACCTGATTGGGCATATGTACCTTTTTCTGGATCATCTGATGCAGTCAGCCAAATCATCAAAATTCGTTCCAGGTGGGAAAATGAGTGATTTTTATATAAAAGAAGCGATGAATTATATCGAGCAGAATTTTCAGAATGATATCTCAATCGAAGATATTGCCGGAATCTGCGGCATAAACCGAAGCTATCTTGGCAAAATTTTCAAAAATTCCGTTGGACATTCACCTCAGGAATTTCTCATGAATTATCGTATGATAAAAGCCACAGAGCTTTTAAAGCTGACCTCCTTATCCATCGCAGATGTTGGTTCTGCCGTTGGATACGAAAATCAGCTTCATTTCTCACGCGCCTTTAAAAATATCTACGGAGTGGCTCCGAGGGAGTGGAGGAACGAGCATAAATAAGCTCACTGTTCATCCTTCACAAATTCATTTACATTGTAAGGGGCCACCTTCTCATACGGCAGATAAACATACTTTTTATCCTCAAACTTTATGTTTTTCATGCTACCCCCAGTGGCTGCCAGATAGGCAAGCTGAGCCATAGCCCTTGCCTGTCCCTCCTTGTCATTATAAACTGTTGCCGCAAGCTTCGACTGCTGCACTGCTTCAAGCCCATCGTCTGTGCCGTCCACTCCAAAAAATGCAGGTACATTCGACTCCGTCACACCAAGCTTTTCGTATGCGTCTATCGCGCCAAGTGCCATTGCATCGTTGTTTGCAATAACCAGCTCTATGCTGTTTTTGTACTGACCTATAAGCTGTGTCATACGGTTCTGCGCCTGAGCACGATTCCAGTTTGCTATCTGACAGCTCAGCTTTTCTATCTGAAGACCGTTATTCTTCATGCTCTCTGTCACACTCTCTGTCCTGACAATGGCATCCTGATGTCCCATCTCACCCTCCAGGATGACGTACTGTATCCTGCCATCACCGTTTTTATCCACACCCGGATTATTCTTTATATAATCGGCAATGAGTTCCCCCTGCATCTGACCTGACTGCTTTGCCCTGGCCCCGACATAGTACAGCTTATCCCAACGATTTAAATCCTCATCAACCGGCTCCCTGTTAAAGAAAATAATCGGGATGTCCTTCTCCATTGCAGCATTTATAATATGCGACAAATCTGTTCTGTCTGCCAGATTAATACACAGCACATTGCAGCCGTCCTCTATCATCTCCTGCACCTGGTCATCCTGTGCACGCTGTGAGCCTGCAGCATCCATGATTGTCATGCTGATATCGTATTTGTCTGTATCAAGACTTGCGCACTCCTTTTTGAAGGTTTCTATCAGCTCCCCGATAAATGTATCCTTCTGGTCATAGCAGGTCACGCCTATATATATCTGTTTTTTCTCGTCAACTCTTATGTTGCTGCACGAGACAAATGACAATATCAGTGCAAAACACAGTATTATCATGGTATTTCTTATTCTGCTTCTCATTTATTGTTCCCCCACTACTGGCTGATTGCATACAAAAGCTTCTTGTTTTCTTCATCAAAAAGATTTTTTCTGGTAAGAAGCTGGTAAGATACCGGCTTTTCCTCTACTGAATATTTTCTACTGCCACGCAGCATATCGACCAGTCCTACAACACTTTTGTATCCGGCAGCAAATTCATCAGGTGTGATAAGAGCCTCTGTCCAGCCCGAATCAAGATAATATATAGCTTCTGTTGAGTTTCCTATCCCATATACCAGTGCACCCTGCAGATTATTATCAGAGGCTTCCTTTGCCGCCTCAACCACACTTGCATCATCTATTGCAAGAACTATGTCAACCTTTCTCTGTGACTGCAGATTTATTTTCTCCCCGGTATCCGAAACACCTGATACAATCCACATCACAACACAGCCGCTCTCCGCTAGAGTATCCTTTATGCCATCAATGCGTTTTTTACAGGCATCGGATTCAGTGTTTTCACAATAAATTCCTATTTTTTTACCTGAAAGTGTTCCGTTGTTGTCAGCAAGAAGCTTTTGTGCCAGTTTGGCACCCATGCTGTATTGGTCAAACTCCACTGTATTTAACGACTTAAAGCTCTCGCTTCCCGCCTGGTCTCCGACTACCATTATCGGTGTCTTTTTATTTATCCGGATAAGTGTATTAAGGCTTTTTTCTTCTGTCATTTTTTCTGCTGTCGGCTTGAAAACGACCGCATCAGCTTTTTTGTTTATCTCCTGGTTTATGACATCAATTTCATCTGACATGTTGTTCAGATTTTCCTTACTTATCATAACTACATCCACACCATACTCAGAGGCCGCCATTTTCATGCCATATTTAAACGCAGCACTGTGACTTTCATCCACATCAGCCATCACAACTGCAATACGCTCCGGTTTCTCATTGAGCTTATTGTATGCGATAAAACCTACTGCTATCACAAGTAGTACTCCTAGCAGCAGCTCTGTTATGATGAAGTTTCTCTTATTCTTGCTCATATTTGTCCATTTATTTTTCACTGTCACTCTCACACCTCCCATGCAGCAGGCAATTGTACTTGCTTCATGCTATATGATGCTCCTCAAATTGAAGTCTGTTTTCCTCTGAATAGACAATTGCCGGGATTTTGATTGTCACAACTGTTCCCTCATCAAGCTCACTTTCTATATGCAGGCCATAGCGCTCTCCAAACAGTATCTTTATCCTGTTATTTACATTGACAAGCCCCACTCCCGAGCCCTTCTTGTGAACCCTGTCCGTATTTGTCAGCAAAAGCGGAATTTCATTCTCCGGAATGCCCATTCCGTTGTCTGATACCGTTATGATGATATCCTCTCCCACTTTTTGGCCTCCGACTACTATCTCTCCGAAATCGTCCATCTCTCTGATTCCGTAATTTAGTGCGTTTTCCAAAATCGGCTGAAGCACCAGCTTCACCGCACAGTAGTCCATTATTTCCTCGTCTACCTCAAAGCTCACCTCAAATTTGTTCTTATAGCGCACCTTCTGAATATTCATGTAGCTTTTTGCGTGCAAAAGCTCATCGCGTACAGGTATTATGGTATGTCCCTTCGACAGACTGATACGGAAAAGCTTTGCAAGCTGAGTAATCATAAACGAGGCCTCCTCGTTTTTGCCTCCTTCAATCATCCATGTGATGGAGTCAAGAGTATTATACAAAAAGTGCGGATTAATCTGGCTTTGAAGCACATCAAGCTCGCTCTTTCGTCTCTCGTTCTGCTCCCATACGACCTTTTTCATAAGCTCATTGTTCTGCTTATATGAATTACGTATAGAGTATCCCAGATGCCGTATCTCTGAGGAACCACCTACATAAATATCTGCTTCATTGCCATTCTCATACCTTTTCACAGAATCATCCAGCTTCATTATCGGCTTTGAAATACGTATGGATATCACTCTGTTTATCCACACAAACATCATAGCCATAATAATCATTATAACAAAAACAAACTGCTTCACATCCGCCATCTTATTGGTAAAGATGGAGTATGGCATCACACATACAAGCTTCCAGCCTGTGTAGCTGATTGTATCTACCATAATCTTACGATGCACTCCATTCAGATAATCATCATATATACTGTTTTGCGACTTTGCCGCAGCCTCGCTGTTTTCCGGAACATCTCCATCAAACTGTATCTGATGCGGATGATAAATAATATTGCCATTTGCATCACACAGATAATAATACTGTCCTTTTCCCGATGTATTTATCCTCTCAAGCATCCTTGATACACTCGAATAATCCATGTCCACAAGCAGCACACCAATCTGTGATTCTGAACCGGAAGTCAGCTCCACGGCACGGCTTGATGATATGACCAGATGATATCTCATTGAACCATCGTCAAACAGATTCTGTACATGAGGTGTTGAAAAATGTATATTTTCCACGCGCTCCATAGCTTCTATGAACCAGTCCTGTTTTGTCACATCCGGGTCCTCCTTCTGGGACACAACAGGCTCTGCAGCTATAAGGCTTCCATACTGATTATACATGGCAATACTGCGCAGATATTCCTTGTTTGACTCATAGAGCAGGCTCATGCCATCGTGTATGCTGTCAGAATTCTTTAAAATGTCATTTTCCTTTATTACATCATAATACGCCGCATCCGAAACCTGTCTCATATTGACCAGATAGCTTTCCACACTGTCTATTGTCTGGTCCATCACCTTATGATTGCTCTCTATGATACTGTCCTGCGATGCATCGGCAAATTTTATATACATCACCACAACTGTGACAAGCATTATTGCAAACGACAGCAGTGAGAATGAGAGCATTATTATGGATTGTATATTGCCTGATTTATACCTTATTCTTCTCATACTCTGTCCTGTACCTGGATGGGGAAACCCCATACTTTCTCTTAAAAACATAACTGAAATAGTTCGGATCCGCATAGCCTACATTCTGGGCTATGACATAGCTCTTGTCGTCTGTCTCCACAAGCATTCTGGCAGCCTTGTCCATTCTGTAATCAGTCAGATACTCCACAAACGAGCTGCCGGTTTCCTTCTTGAACAGACTTGAAAAATACGAGTTAGATACTCCTAATTCCTTACATGTATCGTCAAGTCCAAGGTCCACACTTCTGTAATTCCTGTGCACATAATCCTTTGCACTGTCTATGAGTGACTTCTTGGAGTTGTATCTGGCATCAGCCATATCATCGTGCAGCCTGCTTGAAAAATCCAAAAGCCATTGCTTGAGCACCACCGGCTCAAAATTGGAGAGCTCATTATAAAGCCTGCCTACACTTCCCGATATTTCCTGCGCATTTAGCTCATTATTGCTCATGAAGTGATATAACTCACTGATCAGCTCCATTACTGCCACATGGTAGTTCTCAAGTGACTGCTGCGACATAAAATTGTGCTGCATATACGCTTCAACAGCCTGTCCCACATCCTCTATCTTGCCGATACAAATCATTTTAAATAAATATGACAGCTCATTTCCCTCATCGCCATCCTTTGATATACGTCGCTGTGGCTCAACCTCTGTCATGTTTATTGCCCTGTTGCTGCCATAAAGCACCCTGTAGGATACTGCCTCCCTCGCACTCTGATAAGAGCTCACCAGCTCCTGTACATTTTCGCACACCTGTCCGATTCCGACCGTCACCTTTGCCCCCATTACATGATTTACATATTTGCAGAATCTGTCGCACTCATCTGTCAGCTCAGAGATATCCTCCTGCTGCACAAGCTGGGCTATCATGACCGTATCACCGAGATAGTTAAAAATCCTGCCATTCCAGCGCTCCTTTAAATCAGCCTGTGCCTGTCTCTCTACTGACACTGCAAGCAGTCTGATATCCATGCCCTGCGGCATCTGACTTGCGGAGGTATGTATGATAATACAGCAGTAATATGGTCCCTCAAGGCTAATCTGATAGTCACTCATGTACCTGCCCAGCTCATTTTCCGGTATGCGTCCCTCGATAAGTGTCGTGTAAAAATTTGACTGCAAAACAGGCAGCGATGCTGCATAATACTGCTTCAATATGTCTGTGTTTTTCTTCTCGTTCAGCTCATCATCCAGCTTTGTCTTAAGCTTTTTGAATACCTCTGTGATTTCAGTCAGATTGAGCGGCTTTAGAATATACTCCTCTATCTCGAGATGTACTGCCTCCTTTGCATACTCAAAATCGTCGAAGCCTGTGAATAGCAATAGCTTCGTCGCAGGAAACCTCTGCCTGATGTTACTGCACAGCTCAAGTCCATCCATGTAAGGCATACGTATGTCAGTCATCACAACATCCGGCTGCATATCCTCCATCATCTCAAGCGCCTTGAAGCCATTGCCCGCATGTCCTACCACATGAAAACCAATCTGCTCCCAGGATACCTTTCTCTCGATTACCTCTATTACATCCTCTTCGTCATCAACCAGTAATAATGTATACATTTTATATCTTCTCCCTGTTATACCGGGTAACTATTCTGAACCACCCACGCACATTCGCAAAACCGCACGATACTCGTGCTTTGTCTACACTCCGTTACGGTCCGCGCTGAACAAACGTCCCCCGGACGTTTAGCGCCGCTGCTACGCAGCTAATTTTGCTCATATGTGTGGGGGTGGCTCTATTCGAGCCACCTTGAGAACAAGAAAATCTGCTGCTTACATGCAAACATGACGCATCAGCTTTTCTTATTCTCAGTGTTTCTGAATAGTTACTCTGTTTATACTATATTATACCACATCTGATAAATTCTTTTATAGCTTTACATAAACAAAAGTGTAATTGTTAAAACAAAAAGCAGAGATGCCACCCTGACATCTCTGCTAATCATTTTGGAAGTATGAAAAAGAATTTTTCTTGCGATATTATTTCTTCTGAACGTATTTCAGACAGTCAAGTGTAACTGCTACAAGAATGATAATTCCTGAGAATACGAACTGAAGGTTTGTATCAATACCAAGGATTGTAAGAGAGTATGTGAGTGCTGTGAAGATACATACACCGGTTACAACACCTGATATCTTACCGATACCACCTGTGAATGATACACCACCAACTACACAGGCTGCGATTGCGTCCATGTCCCAGCCCTGTCCATAAGCTGCTGAGCCTGAACCAACCATTCTTGCACACTCAAGCCATGAGCCAAATCCATAAAGGATACCAGCCATAACGAATGCACCGAGAGTTACTGCAAATACTGAGATACCTGAAACTGCTGCTGCCTCCGGGTTTCCTCCTACTGCGTAGAGGTTTTTACCAAATGTTGTCTTGTTCCAGATAAACCATACAATTGCGATTGCTGCTACTGCCCAGAGGATGATGGTTGGGAAACCATTCAACTTTGGAATAATCATGTTAGGGATGACCGGCTCAATTGCACCGAATGAAACACCCTTTGTAGCATATGTTACGATACCGAAGATAACAAGCATGTTGGCCATGGTTGAAATAAACGGATGCATCTTAAACTTCGCTGTAAAAAATCCTGCAATACTTGTGAAGAATGTACAAAGCACGATACATGCAAGTAATGCGATAACCACTCTTGCACCTGTTGGTACTCCTGTAAAGTCAAATATATGACCGAATACAGAACCTGTATTGATACCCTGATGCATGATGATTGTGGCTGTTGTCATACCCATACCAACCATTCGTCCAACAGAAAGGTCCGTTCCTGTTAAGAGGATAAGTCCTGCAACACCAAGTGCTAAGAACATTCTCGGTGAAGCCTGCTGAAGAATATTCAGTATGTTGTTGTATGTCAGAAGAGGTGTGCCCTTCTTTATCGGTGTTATGATACAAAGTGCTATGAATATAAGTATAATCGCAATATAGAGACCATTCTGTAACAGGAAGTTTCTCTTATTGAATGTATACTTGTAATTCTCCCATTTCTGAGCTCTTTTCTCCATAAATGTGAACTTTGAAAGACGAAGCATATCAATCAGGTGATACTTGTAGCTGTATGCCTCATGCTTTCTGTCCTTGATTGTCTGATACTCTTTCTCGAGCTCAAGCTTCTCATTGGAAATACGATTCTTGTGTACGTAGTTTTCTTCCTTTATCTCGGTGCTGTCTGAGGTCTTTGCAAGAGCAGCCTTGTGCTTTTTATCAAGCTCTGCCATTCTCTCATTATGAGCAGCAAGTGCCTCTGCCTTTTCCGCCTCACAGCTTGCCTTAACGGCATTGTAATACCTTGAATCAAAATTTTCCTTTAAATAGCTTTCTGCCTTGGCGATGAGCTTTGAAATTTCATCCTTGTTCTTTGCCTCAACAGCCTTTGCCTTTGCAAGCTCTTTCTCCAAGGCTGCTATTTCTGACTCTTTCTCACCCTTTGAAAGAGTTTTATCTCTCTTGATGCCTGCTATCGCTGACTGACACTCTACAACCTTTGTAGTTCCGTCTTTTCTGAGTGCATCAATCTCTTTTTGTATTCCACCAACATATTCGTCGATAGGCTGGCGCAGAGTGCGCTCCTGCTCAGCCGTTAAAATCTTACTATTAGCCATATCCGTCTTCTCCCTTTATTATAGGTACTTTGCACTGAGTCTCAGCAGCTCTTCCTGATTGGTTTCCTTTGTATTGACAATTCCTGAGAGCCGTCCGTTTGACATGACTCCGATACGATTTGTTATACCAAGGATCTCAGGCATCTCAGATGAAACTACAATGACTGTCTTACCCTGCTTTGCCATATTTATTATCAGCTCGTAAATCTCATATTTGGCACCTACATCGATACCTCTTGTAGGCTCATCCATCATGAATATCTGCGGTCCTCTTTCAAGCCATTTACCAAAGATAACCTTCTGCTGGTTTCCTCCTGACAGAGCCGAAATCATATCCTCCGGTCCCATACACTTTGTGTGCATAATCTTTATCTCATCAGAGGTGGCCTTTGTCATCTTGCTGTCTGAAAGTGCCGGTCCATTCTTATAAGCACCGAGATTTGCGATTGTTGTGTTAAAGGTGAGGTTTCCCTTAAGGAAAAGTCCATTTGCTTTTCTTTCCTCTGTGATAAGTGCGAAGCCATAGTCCATAGCCTCCTTTGCACAGGTGAAATTCATAAGCTGGTTCTTAAAATATACTCGTCCCGCAGCTCTTGTCCTGATTCCGAAAATCGTCTCAAGAAGCTCTGTACGACCTGCTCCGACAAGTCCGTATAGTCCAAATATCTCCCCCTCATGCACATCAAATGTGATGTCCTGCAGATGTGGCTCGTACTTTGTCGAAAGATGCTGTATTGACAAGATTACATCCTTTGGTTTGTTGTCTACCGGAGGGAATCTGTTCTCCAGTACTCGTCCAACCATCGCTGCAATCAGTTCATTCATATTTGTTTCTTTTATACTCTTTGTCATGACCAGATTTCCATCTCTAAGAACCGAAATCTCATCACATATCTCAAAAATCTCATCCATCTTGTGAGAAATATAGATAAGTGAAATACCCTGGTCACGAAGCATCCTCATCATCTGGAACAGCTTTTCAACCTCCTGTACCGTAAGTGATGATGTAGGCTCATCCAATACTATAACCTTTGAATTGTATGATATTGCCTTTGCAATCTCACACATCTGTCGCTGTGATACTGACATATTCTTCATCGGCTGCTCGAGATTAACTGTCATTCCCAGCTTTCTGAATAATTCAGACGCTTCTTTTTTCATGCGTCCTTCATCAATCATACCAAATGAATTGACCGGATATCTTCCGAGAAACAGATTGTCTACGACATTTCTCTCAAGACACTGGTTCAACTCCTGATGCACCATCGCTATTCCATTTTCCAGTGCATCCTTAGGACCTGAAAAGCTTACCTCTTTTCCGTCCAGATATATAGTTCCCTCGTCCTTCTGGTATGTACCAAAAAGACATTTCATCATTGTCGACTTACCGGCTCCGTTCTCCCCCATGAGACCCATTACAGTACCTTTTTTCACATCTAAATTGATGTGGTCAAGAACCCTGTTTCGTCCAAATGACTTGCTCATGCCACGAATCGATAAGATGTTTTCATTATTCTTATCGCCCATACTTCCTGCTCCTAACTCTATATTTGCTGTCGTCTGTATACACTTTATTTTGGGGAGAGATTTTTCCCTCCCCAACTAAGTGCTTTAAATACTTTTACTGGTTCAAAAGAGCTGTATAAGAAGCTGCATTATCTGTCTTAACCATGTTGATTGCAAATGCATCGTACTGGCTTGGATTTCCAAG
>OGSD01002191.1_pt1 | contig 16814 bp, 11 predicted proteins | sample 1553571 | NCBI WGS metagenome assembly OGSD01 (sample SAMEA2580072, study PRJEB22360) | human gut metagenome | biome: human gut; feature: human-associated habitat; material: faeces | place: Denmark | collected 2008/2010 | reverse complement strand
TAAAGAAATTTTCGAGAATCGTATGTGTTTCACTGTTTAGTTATCAAGGTTTGTTGTGTCTGTCTCTCAGACAGCTCGTTTATTTTATCTCATCTCTTTTTGTTTGTCAAGCACTTTTTTAAGTTTTTTTCAAACATTTTTGAGTTAAGATTTTGTTGTCGTTTCGTTGACGACTTGGATACTTTATCATATCTTCTGTCTTTTGTCAACTGTGAATTTCATTTTTCTGAAATTCTTTTTAATTGTTTGCTTTTTGAAAACAATTATTTGCGACAGCTCAGTTATAATACCACTGGGAGTTATGCTTGTCAACCATAAATTTCAATTTTTTTAGATTTTCCTGGAAGTTTATTTTTATAGGACAATTTCTTTTCTGCTATCATTCATCCATTATGCTATTATCTTCCTGTTTATTATTTTATATGTGTTGTTTTTTATAATAAGACTCTTCGCTGGATGGCGCTACGCCGGTCGCATTTTCAATGCGGGAATATGCAGGGGGAAGGCCATCTCAGAGTTCCGTAGCCCGAAGGCCCTCCCCCTGCACCCCCACCCTCTTGGGCACGGAAGTAGTTCTTCGTTGTTGTGTGTGCTGCGTTGTTGACTTTTGTCTGTATGCTGCGGTACTCAGAATGGAACGTTGTGCCGATCTGGTTTCTGTATTCTTCGGTACTTATGGTGGTACGCTGTGCCGATCTGGCTCCTGTACTCTTCAATGTTTATGATGGTACGCTGTGCCGATCTACAATCTGGTTCTGGGATTCTTCGGTACTTATGGTGGTATACTGTGCCAATCTGGCTCCTGTACTCTTCAATATTTATGGTGGTACGCTGTGCCGATCTGGTTTCTGGATTCCTCGATATTTATGGTGGTACGCTGTGCCGATCTGGTTTCTGGATTCTGGATTCTTTGATGTTTCTTTGATGTTTTCTTTAATGTTTGCTTCTGTCCCATACTCTGGCTTTTTCCTGTCGGCTGGAAGCGTCAGCCAGAGGAAGGTGGCATCGCTCCGGGCTGCTGCGGAGGAGGGGTGATTACTACTTGGGCTGCGGGAGACGGCGTTATTGCGGCAGGGTCTGCTGTCTGAGCCGCAGGCGAGTTCTGGCCCTGCCGCAATGCTTTTAGCCGTCTCACGGAGCCCTAGTAGTATCCCCCGACGGAGTCCCTGCCCGGAGCGATGCCACCTTCCTCTGGTGTCCCTCGACCACATCCCCCCGGACCAATGCCACCTTCCTCTGGCGTCCCTCTCCATCCTTCTCACAAAACCTCAAAAGCATCCCCGACTGCATCCACCGAGCGATACCACCTTCCTCTGGCGTCCCTCGACCACATCCATACACACAAAAAAAGCCCGGCATCTTCATATTCCAAAGACACCGGACTCCCATCAGTCATATATAAGCTGGAAATGAGACTCGAACTCACGACCCCTTCATTACGAGTGAAGTGCTCTACCGACTGAGCTATTCCAGCTTGTGCTAAACACAACTGATATTATACCGTATTTTACAAAAAATGCAAGCACTTTTTCCTACAATCCACTCAAATCCTCACCACCCCAATCACCCCCAACCATATTCCCATTTAATTCACAAACCATCACTCATCCCCGGAAGCCCCCTTCCTGCGAGAAGCCACCCGTTTCACAACCTTTACCGCATCCTTTACAGCCACAGATTTTTCAACCACCGTCATTTTCGCTTTATCCATACGCTTTCCTCTGCTTTTCCCCACAGTCTTTTTCACATTTCCTTTCTTCACAGAGCTTTTCTTCACATCCCCCTTCTCCGGTGTACACCCAAATACCGCCACACCATAAGCCGGAAGCTTCAGCTTCAAAGAAAACTCCCTGTTATCACACTCCATATGAACAGCCGCTTTCGCCCGTGCGTTCACCACACCCTGTCCGCCAAACTTTTCACTGTCACTGTTGAAAATTTCCTTATATTTCCCCGCAAAAGGCACACCAACCCGGTAACTGTCATAAGATACCGGTGAAAAATTACACACCGCAAGAATCGTTTCTTCCTGCTTTTCCGTCTTACGAAGAAACGCAACCACATTCTCATCATAGCTGGTAAACTGGATCCACTCAAACCCATCCGAATTACCATCCATTGCATACAACGCCGGATGATTCCTGTAAAGTTCATTCAGATCATGCAGATACGCCCTCATTTCCGGCCCCACATCCCCATCCGGCGCAGTCATCTTCACACCCGGATGAAGCATCAGATAGCCATACGCAGCACGCAGCTGAGCATCCTTCTGCCTTGAAGATCCCGGAAGCTTCTCCAGAAACTCTTTTAACGTACCCACATCTCTCTTCCCCAGAGTCAGTACATAATGCTCACTATATGCATACATCATGGAAAGCGTCAGCTGATCATAATAATTTCGTCTGTCCAAAGGCTCTGCTTCCAGGTAAGAAAGAAGATCCTTTGTCCAGCCACCACTCCATTTATAGTCAAACCCCAGATGATCATTCTCCACACTGTCTGTAAGCTGCGGCCATAAACCATCCTCCTGTGCGATCAGAAGAATCCCCGGATACTGCTTCTTCACAATAGAATTCAGATGCTTCAGAAACTCCAGTGCCTGAAGATTCTCATTGGAACTATAAAGATTAGCCGTCCACTGTCCCGCCTCTCTTCCAAAATCCAGATACAGCATCGCATCTACATCATCCAGCCGAAATCCGTCCACATGAAATTCATCCAGCCAGAAAAACGCATTGGAAATAAGAAAATCTTTGACCATAGGACTTCCGTAATTATAAAGCATGGTGCCCCACATCGGATGAACGGCCATAGCCGGATCCTGTACTTCATAAAGAGGAGTTCCGTCAAATTTCTCAAGCCCTGCATCAAACCGCGGAAACTGAGCCGGAGTCCAATCCAGGATCACGCCAATCCCTGCCTGATGAAGATCCTCCACCAGTGTCCGGAAATCTGCCGCAGTCCCAAAACGGGTAGTCACAGCATAATACGCAGACGTAGAATATCCTCCTGAACTTCGGTCAAGATACTCCATCACCGGATGAAATTCTACATGCGTATAACCGGTTTCCTTCAGAAACTCCACCAGTTCACCACTGTTTTTCCACTCTGTTACATCCGTTTCATAAATGGAAACCGGAACTTCACGGCTGGCAAACCTTTCACGTTCCTTCATCCACGCTTCATCCTGCCATAAAAAATCCCCCAGCTCTGTTACAACAGAAATCACAGACGGCGCTCCCTGGGTTCCATTTCCGTAAGGATCAGACTTCCGCTGTACATTGCCGCCTTTGATCTTGATCTCATACTGGTAAGAGGCCCCTGCCTGTACACCTGGAACAAAAATCTCAAAAATTCCGGACATTGGCATCCGATGCATCGGAAGACGCCTTCCATCCCACCTGTCAAAATCACCGACCACACTGACACGGATTGCATTGGGTGCCCAGACAGCAAAATATGTCCCTTCTACCTCGCCACAGGTCCCAGGATGCGCTCCCAGCTTCTCATATGCCTTGTAATAAACACCGGCACAAAAAGCTCGTTCCTCCTCTTCCGTGATCTGGCATGGACATTCATACGCATCGTAAAAAGTCTCTTTCCTGCTTCCTCTTATCACACGGAAACGATATTCCGGAATCCTTTTCAGCGGAAGCATTACAGCATAATAACCAGCCTCATCTTCCAGGATCATCGGATAACTCTTTTCCCCTACAACAACCTCTGCAGCATCCGCTCCCGGAAAAAATCCCTGGATCAGAACGCCATCCTCTGTTACCCTTGGCTGCATCACATCACGAGGTGATGCCTCCTCCCCATAAACGATCGCCTCGATCCGGGGCCAATCCATATATTCATATGCTTTATCAGCCATAATCGTCTCCTCCATCATATTTGTTGTTTTATAGACTAAGTTTACCACTATTTTACAGAAAAATAAAGATAACAGTTCTAATCTTCGCAAAAAGCACCACAAGTAACCGGTAACAGAACAGAAAATAATTCGATTTGGTTCTTCCCAAAATCATGTGTAACGATTATAATATGAAGCAGAATATGAAACAAATAACTTATCAGGAGGAATCATCAATGGAAAACAGACAGTATGATGTAACAGCTCTCGGCGAGCTTCTGATCGACTTCACAGAAAACGGTGACAGTTCCCAGGGAAACCCTACTTTCGAGGCAAACCCAGGCGGAGCTCCCTGTAACGTTCTTGCCATGCTGAACCGTCTTGGCAAAAAAACTGCATTTATCGGAAAGGTCGGAAACGACATGTTCGGCAAGCAGCTGAAGGCTGCCGTAGAAGAATGCGGCATTGATACCAGAAATCTTGTCATGGACGATGAAATTCACACTACCCTTGCTTTTGTACATACTTACCCGGACGGAGACCGTGATTTTTCTTTCTACCGTAATCCAGGTGCAGATATGATGCTGACAAAGGATGAGGTAGATGCCGATCTGATCCGCAATTCCAGGATCTTCCATTTCGGCACGCTTTCTTCCACACATGAGGGTGTCCGTGAAGCAACCCGCTATGCTCTTGACGTGGCAAAAGAAGCCGGATGCATCATCACCTTTGACCCGAACTTACGCCCTCCACTCTGGAAGGATCTGAACGATGCCCGCAAAGAGATCGAATACGGCATGGAACGCTGTGATGTACTGAAGATTTCTGATAATGAAGTGGAATTTCTTTTTGACACAACAGATTATGATAAGGGTGCTGCTCTTATCGAAGAAAAATATCATATCCCGCTTGTGCTGATCACAATGGGAAAAGACGGAAGCCGCGCTTATTATCGCGGACGGAAGGTCGAGGCTGCTCCTTTCCTTCAGGAAAAAACCATTGAAACCACCGGTGCAGGAGACACCTTCTGTGCAAGCACCCTGAATTATGTGCTGGAACACGGTCTTGAGGATCTCACTGACGAAAACCTTGCAGAGCTGCTTACTTTTGCAAATGCAGCAGCTTCTCTCATCACAACAAAGAAGGGAGCACTCCGCGTAATGCCTGAAAGAGATGAAGTTCTTGACTTCATTGCATCCCGCAAGTAGTGTATGTTTTTCTTTTATTGAATTATTTTTTTGTTTATTGGCTTTGAAAAGCTGAGAAAACACCGCAGGGGGAGAAAGCACTCAAAGTTACGAAGCCCGTTTTTCTCCCCCTGCACCCCCTCTTTCCGGGCACGTACCGCGGAAACAGCGCTTCGCGCCTATCCGCCAATTGTTGTGTGTTCTACATATTTTCCCTGTTATATCATATATTTTTATTAATGTCTTATCGTATAAAAATTTACAGCCAATATCATTACGCATATTATATTTGCACATTATATTTGTATTTGATATATTTACATTTAATATATTCGCATTTGATATATTTACACTTAATATATTTGCATTTGATATATTTGCATTTGATATATTTACATTTGATCATTTGATATATCTGCATTTGATATATTTCCCCCTCAAATTCACTTCTATATTATTCCAAAAAATCCGCAGATGTGCCCCGCACATCGAGACCTGCCAACGCCCTCCCACCCTCACTCTCAGCTCAACCTTCCACATCCAATACCGTCACATACCTATAACGGCCTCAAGACTTTTTCACTCTCAACAACCCCTTCAGGCCGTTCTCCTCCATCGGCTCAGACTTTCGTTCCCAGCACCGTCGCATACAGACACAAGTCAACAAAACTCCCGTCCTCCACAACCAAGCACTCCTAAAAAAAGCCCGAGGGGTGTGCAGAGGGGCCGCGGCTTTGCGGCCCCTTTGCGGTTTTCCTTTTTTCCTCAAAAAAATACTGTGCGCCATTCGCCAAAAAAAGCAAACGCCACACAGTATTTAAAAAAAAGTATTTCTAACCTCTTGTTACTTTACTTAACAACACGCACCCTATACATTCCCTCAATCTCCTTGAGTTCATCCAACGCCTTAGCAGACGCCGCACTCTCAAGATCAATAAGAGTATAAGCAAACTCCCCTTTACTCTTATTCGTCATATCCGCAATATTCAGTCCCTCAGATCCAAGGATCTTGGTAACCTGACTGATCATATTCGGTGTGTTGCTGTGCGCAAGAGAGATTCTTCCGACAGCCACACAGGTACCCATATCACAGTTCGGATAATTAACAGAATTTTTGATATTACCATTCTCAAGGTAATCGCGGATCTCTTTTACAGCCATCTCTGCACAGTTCTCTTCAGATTCCTCTGTAGACGCACCAAGATGCGGAGTTACCAGAATACCCTCGCGTCCTGCAACTGTCTCATTTGCAAAGTCAGTTACATACTTCTTAACCTTGCCACTCTCAACAGCCTCGATCAGAGCATCCTCATCAACAAGAAGATCTCTTGCAAAATTCAGAAGAACCACGCCGTCCTTCATCTTATCAAAAGCTTCTTTGTTGATCATCTTCTTAGTGCTGTCAAGAAGCGGCACATGAATGGTGATATAATCGCACTGGCTGTAGATCTCATCCAGGCTCTTGCTGTGCTTGATGGTTCTGGACAGGTTCCATGCCGCATCAATAGAAAGATATGGGTCATAGCCATATACTTCCATGCCAAGACCGCATGCTGCGTTTGCCACCATGGCTCCAATGGCTCCAAGACCGATGATACCAAGCTTTTTACCGCTGATCTCGCATCCTGCGAACTGTTTTTTCTGCTTCTCAGCAAGCTTGCCGATATGCTCTTTATCTTTCTCCTGTGCAACCCACTCGATACCTCCTACGATATCTCTGGATGCAAGGAGCATACCTGCAAGTACCAGCTCTTTTACGCCGTTTGCGTTGGCTCCAGGCGTGTTGAATACAACAACACCCTTCTCTGCATACTCCTTAACCGGAATATTATTGACGCCTGCACCTGCACGTGCAACTGCGCAAACGCTCTTCGGCAGCTCCATGTCGTGCATTTTTGCACTTCTTACAAGGATTGCATCACACTGGTCAGCGGTCTCTGTTTTTTTATAATTATCGCCAAAAAGTTTCAGACCTTTTTCAGCGATAGGATTCAGGCAATGATACTGGAACATTATGCATTCTCCTCCTCGAATTTTTTCATGAATGCAACCAGTGCCTCTACGCCGGCCTTTGGCATGGCATTGTAGATGCTGGCACGCATTCCGCCAACAGTACGGTGTCCTTTCAGGTTTACAAGTCCTGCTTCAGTTGCCTCTTTAACAAACTTGGCATCCATTTCCTTGTCACCGGTTACGAACGGTACATTCATAAGAGATCTGTCTTCCGGAACTACAGTTCCTTTGAACAGCTTGCTGGAATCCAGGTAATCATAAAGGATTTTTGCTTTTTCCTCATTGCGCTGTTTCATCACTTCCAGACCGCCCATCTTCTTCAGCCATTTAAATACTTTTCCGCATACATAGATGCAGTAAGCATTTGGCGTATTGTAAAGAGAGCCTGCGTCTGCATGTGTCTTATAAGTAAGCATGGTTGGGGTTCCCGGAAGAACATCCTCTGTGATCAAGTCCTCACGGATGATCACGATAACCATGCCTGCCGGTCCGATGTTCTTCTGAACACCGCCATAGATAATACCATATTTGCTTACATCCACCGGCTCAGACAGGAAGCAGGAGGATACATCTGCTACCAGGGTCTTGCCTTTTGTGTTTGGAAGTTTTTTGAATTTTGTGCCGTAAATGGTGTTGTTCTCACAGATGTATACGTAGTCTGCATCCGGGCTGATCGGCAGATCACTGCAGTCCGGGATATAGCTGAAGGTTTTATCTTCAGAAGATGCGATCTTGTTTGCTTTTCCGTATTTCTGAGCTTCCTGATAAGCTTTCTTTGCCCACTGTCCTGTTACGATATAATCTGCGACCTTGTTTTTCATGAGGTTCATCGGGATCATGGCAAACTGCTGGGATGCTCCTCCCTGAAGGAAAAGTACCTTGTAGTTATCCGGAATGTTCATAAGCTCGCGAAGATCTTTCTCTGCAGTATCAATGATCTCCTGAAAAGCTGCACTTCTGTGGCTCATTTCCATAACAGACATTCCTGTGCCGTTATAATCCATCATCTCATCCGCTACTTCTTTGAGTACTTCCTCTGGAAGCACTGCCGGTCCGGCAGAAAAATTATACACTCTACTCATGTTTCTTCATATCCTCCTCGTCAAATACATCATCAAGGTTCGCACCAGCCGGTACCATCGGGAACACACTCAGATCCTGATCGATCCAGCAATCCAGAACGACAGGTCCCTCTGCTGCCAGTGCCATCTTAAGTGCAGGCTCCACATCCTCCATCTTTGTCACACGAATGGCTTTTGCACCCAGCGCCTCTGATAATTTCACAAAATCAACGGCGTCATCCAGTACTGTGGAAGAGTACCTCTTTCCATAGAAAAGCGTCTGCCACTGACGCACCATTCCCAGTACATGATTGTTCATAACAATCTGGATCAGCTGTCTGCCACAGCGTGCAGCTGTTGCCAGCTCATTCATATTCATACGGAAGCATCCGTCACCTGCTATATTTACAACTGTTTTTTCCGGTCTGCCCATCTTCGCGCCAATTGCAGCGCCAAGGCCGTAGCCCATGGTTCCAAGGCCGCCGGAAGTAAGAAGAGTTCTCGGCTCTTTGTATTTATAATACTGCGCCGCCCACATCTGATGCTGTCCAACATCTGTGGAGATGATCGCATCACCGTTGGTCAGCTCATAAAGCTTCTCTATAATATACGGACCTGTAAGCTGTGTGTGATCATAATTCAGCGGATATTTTGATTTCAATTCCTGGATATGTGCGATCCACTCCGGATGTTCTTTCTTCGGAATTTCCTCCAGAAGGCGTTTCAGCACTTCCTTCACATCACCGATCACACTGGCATCCACTTTGATATTTTTATTGATCTCCGCAGCATCCACATCGATCTGAAGGATTTTTGCATTATGTGCAAAAGTTTTGGTATTTCCTGTTACACGGTCACTGAAGCGTGCACCGAGAACAATAAGAAGATCGCACTCTGTTACGCCAAGATCGGAAGTCTTGGTTCCGTGCATACCTACCATACCTGTATAGAGAGGATCTTCTCCCGGGAAGGTACCCTTGCCCATCAGAGTATCGCAGACAGGAGCCTGGATCCTGCGAGCCAGCTCACGTACTTCCTGGTCAGCACCGGAGATCACACATCCGCCGCCAACAAAAATAAACGGTTTCTCTGCCTCTCTGATCATTTCCAGTGCCTGATCAATATCTTCTTTACGGATACTTTTGATCTCACGGTTAACCGTAGCCGGATGGCACGGCTCATATTCATATTTCATTCCTGTGATATCCTTCGGGACATCCACAAGCACCGGGCCGGGTCTTCCGCTTTTTGCAATATAAAATGCTCTTCTTAACGTATCTGCAAGATCTTCGATATTCTTTACGATGAAACTGTATTTTGTTACAGGCATTACGATACCTGCGATATCAACCTCCTGGAAAGAATCTCTTCCCAGGAGTGGTCTTCCTACGTTTGCAGTAATGGCTACCATCGGTACGGAATCCATGTATGCAGTCGCGATCCCTGTTACCAGGTTAGTTGCTCCTGGACCGGAGGTTGCCAGGCAGACACCTACCTTTCCGGTCGCTCTTGCATAACCGTCAGCAGCATGGGATGCACCCTGCTCGTGGGAGGTCAGTACATGTGTGATCTCATCTTTGTATTCATATAAGGCATCGTAAACATTCAGGATCGCGCCGCCCGGATATCCAAATACGGTATCAACGCCCTGTTCCTTCAGACATTCTACGATGATCTCTGCACCTGTAAGCTGCATATCTTTCGTTCCTCCTTATTTTGCTTTCGGTACTTCCAGGATCGCACCACGGTTTCCGGATGTTACCATGGAAGCGTATCTTGCCAGATATCCGGTTGTCACCTTCGGCTCTCTTGGCTGCCATTTTTCTCTTCTAGCCTGCATCTCTTCATCTGAAACCTTGATCTCCAGTTTCAGCTCCGGAATATTGATGCTGATGATATCGCCTTCCTCAACCAGTGCGATCGGGCCGCCTACTGCTGCCTCCGGTGATACATGTCCGATAGCGGCTCCTCTGGATGCACCACTGAAACGTCCGTCGGTGATCAGGGCTACGGAAGAACCAAGTCCCATTCCCACAATAGCAGATGTAGGATTCAGCATCTCTCGCATTCCAGGACCACCCTTTGGTCCCTCGTAGCGGATAACCACAACATCTCCCTCTACGATCTTACCGCCCTTGATGGCAACAATTGCGTCATCCTCGCTGTCAAATACACGTGCAGGACCTTCATGTACCAGCATCTCCGGTACAACTGCAGAACGTTTTACAACACCACCATCCGGTGCAAGGTTTCCTTTCAGTACGGCAAGTCCGCCTGTCTTTGTATACGGATTGTCGATCGGGCGGATAACATCCGGATTCAGGTTTACACAGTTTTTGATATTCTCACCTACTGTTTTTCCGGTTACTGTCATACACTCTGTATGGAGAAGTCCCAGCTTGTTCAGCTCATTCATGACCGCATAGACACCACCGGCCTCATTAAGATCTTCCATGTAGGTCGGGCCTGCCGGTGCAAGGTGGCAAAGGTTCGGGGTCTTCTCACTGATCTCATTTGCAAAGCTGATATCAAAATCCATTCCGATCTCATGTGCGATAGCCGGAAGATGAAGCATACTGTTTGTGGAGCATCCAAGTGCCATATCTACTGTAAGTGCATTTAAAACTGCCTCTTTTGTCATAATGTCTCTTGGGCGGATGTTCCTTCTGTACATTTCCATTACCTGCATTCCTGCATGCTTTGCAAGACGGATACGTTCAGAGTATACTGCCGGGATGGTACCGTTTCCTTTCAGTCCCATACCGAGAACCTCTGTCAGGCAGTTCATGCTGTTCGCAGTGTACATACCGGAACATGATCCACAGGTCGGGCAGGTTTTGTTCTCGAATTCTTCCAGATCATCTGCTGTGATGGTTCCTGCTGCATAGGAGCCTACTGCCTCAAACATACTGGAAAGACTGGTTTTGTGTCCTTTTACATGGCCGGCAAGCATCGGACCGCCGCTTACGAATACAGTAGGAACGTTGATCCTTGCCGCTGCCATCAGAAGGCCAGGTACGTTTTTGTCACAGTTGGGAACCATGACCAGAGCATCGAACTGATGAGCCAGTGCCATGGCCTCTGTGGAATCTGCGATCAGGTCACGTGTTACAAGGGAATATTTCATTCCAACGTGTCCCATTGCGATTCCGTCACATACTGCGATCGCCGGAAATACAACCGGTGTGCCGCCAGCCATTGCAACGCCGAGCTTTACAGCATTTACAATTTTGTCAAGGTTCATATGTCCCGGTACGATCTCGTTATAAGAGCTTACGATTCCTACCAGTGGTTTGTCCATTTCTTCCTTTGTCATTCCAAGGGCATTGAACAGGGAACGATGTGGTGCCTGCTGTGTGCCTTTTCTTACGGTATCACTTTTCATTTTTAAGGTCTCTCCTTTTTATTCTTTACGATAGGATCCGGTATCTGTTTATAGACTTCCTCTTCCAGGTACCGGTTTTTTCTGTTCTGTTTCGTTTTCTTCTCTCTGTCCCGCTTTATTTATGCAATGGCATCTGCGATCAGATCGCCCATCTCTCTGGTTCCGACAAGCTTGCATCCGTCAGACATGATATCTCCTGTTCTGTAACCCTCTGTGAGAACCTTCTGTACTGCTGTTTCCACAGCATCTGCTTCTTTATCAAGATCCAGAGAATATCTCAGCATCATGGCAGCGGAAAGAATGGTTGCGATGGGGTTTGCCTTGTTCTGGCCTGCGATATCCGGTGCTGAACCGTGGCTCGGCTCATAGAGACCAAGCTTTGTCTCATTTAAGCTTGCGGAGGAAAGCATTCCGATAGAACCGGTCACCATACTTGCCTCATCAGAGAGGATATCTCCAAACATGTTTTCTGTAAGGATAACATCAAACTGCTTCGGATCACGTACCAGCTGCATTGCACAGTTATCAACCAGCATATGCTCCAGTGTTACATCCGGATAGTCCTTTGCCACATCCTCTACTACACTTCTCCAGAGTCTGGAAGAATCAAGAACATTGGCTTTATCTACACTTGTAACCTTATTTCTTCTCTTACGTGCGATCTCAAATGCCTTAATGGCAATACGGCGGATCTCATTCTCATTATAAGAAAGAGTATCTACCGCTGTGCGGACTCCGTTCTCCTCAGTAGTCTTTCTTGCTCCGAAATAAAGACCTCCTGTAAGCTCTCTTACGATGATCATGTCAAAACCATCTCCGATGATCTCATCACGGAGCGGGCAGGCATCACGAAGCTCATTGTAAAGATAAGCCGGACGAAGATTTGCAAACAGGTTCAGCGCCTTACGGATCGCAAGAAGACCTGCCTCCGGGCGTTTGGACGGCTCCAGCTTGTACCACGGGGATGTCTTGGCATCACCGCCAATGGAACCCATCAGTACTGCATCAGAAGCTTTTGCCTGGGCAATGGCTTCCTCTGTAAGAGGTACTCCGTGAGCATCAATGGATGCCCCTCCTAAAAGAACCTCTGTGTATGAAAATTTATGACTGTATTTCTCACATACTCTGTCTAAAACTTTTTTGGCCTCGGCAACAATCTCCGGACCGATTCCGTCTCCCGGAATCAGGGCAATCTTGTACTCCATTTTATTCACTCCTCCGATTTCCCCTGTGCTGTAAAATTTTAACGCACTGGTGTGGATAATTGTTATTATCATAACGCACTTTTCGACGGATTTCAACCTATTAAATAGATAAAGTTATTTCCGGAATGTAAAAAATAAACGGCAATTCCCTGTTTCTGCCGCCACAGAGACATACTTTCGCACACAGAAAAAAGAAAAACTGCCCTACCATTCCGGTACAGCAGTCTTTCTTTTTTTATCATATTCTGTTTTTCCTGATGATCTTCTCAGAATTTCCCGCTAGAACCACCGAAGGTATCACCGGAAGATGAGGTATGGGTGCTGGAACCACCGTTATTATCCTCATTTTTCGGTTTTGCGGATTTTGATACCGTACTGTAGAGGTAAAAATCATTACTTCTGGTCACATTCATACTGCCCTGCCGCACATAAGAAGCCGCCCGATCCTGTTTTCGCACAGTTTTCAGCTTTCTTCTCATATTTCCGGTCACCAGTAATCCTACCACAAGCCCCACAGCAAGAGCGATCAGCAGGTTTATCCCAACCGCAAAAGGCTCATCTGGAAGGTTTTCCACATCGTATGGCTCTGCCTCATCTGCCTGCGTGATAAAATCATCGCATTCCGTGGCAAACTTATGAAACGCTTCGTTATAATCACCGTCACTTAAATAAGGCTTCACCTGATCCATGATGTAGGACTGTCCGGCATCCGTAAACACTTCTATCGCATATCCGTGTGTTGCAATGGCCCAGTTACGGTCTCCCATATCCAACAGGAATAAAACACCGTCACCATTTTCCCCCTGTCCATATCCATGGTCAATAAAATAATCCTCCGCATACGCCTGGGCTGTTTTTCCCTCAAGACTGTTAACAGTAACGACCACAACATCTACCTGATCCCGCTCACTGATCTCATCCAGAGTACTGCTCAGGCTCTCCTGCTGCTCTGCATCCAGAAGGCCCGCCTGGTCATCCAGACGGCTTACGGTGCCTGCCCATACTGGAAAAGCACATGCCAGACACAAAAGGATCGATATCAAAAATACAGATATTCTTTTTTTCATGGCATCCACCTCCCTACAAAGCCCAGATCAGATACAGGATAATATAAGTGATCACACTCACGACCCCCGTTGTTCCCAGGAACCATCGTGCAAAAGCGTTCTTGTCTGTAGGCAGATTTCCCACAAATTTCCCTGTCTGACCATTCATGGCAAATATGTAATTATCACCCTTCCACTTCGTCTGCAGGATCCATACGGGATATAACGCATATTTCGTTGTCCCGTTATGAAGCCGGATACTGGTATTCTCCGGTACCACACTGGCGTATCCTCTCACCGTATCCCGGAATGCAGCCTCTGTGCTGCGGCGGATACGCTCATTGGCACGTTCCTCACACTCGCTGGCTGTCACATCATATTTATCTGCAAAATATCCAGCCAGATACGCAGTCTGAAAATCCACCGCTTCTTTGAAATCAAAAGGCTCTATAGACTCCATCAGATCATTTTCCATGCTGGCAGAGCCATCCACCGGTACATGATCAAAACCAAGAGAACCACTTCTGTGTACTGCATAATAGCTGGTCTCCGTATAATCATAATCACTATCGCTCCAGAACCGGGTCTTTGTTGCACGGTAACGGATATCTGCATCTGCGTCTGTGTCATACAGCCAAAACGGAACGTAGATGCCCTTAACCTCGCTGATATGATTCTCTGACTTAAATGCTTTCGGCAAAAGTCTCTTACCGGTAAGATGCTTTTTCAGCCTCTCCTTTGCCGCTTTCTTGTCCAGCTTAAACGGGATCACATAATCCGGCTTCAGTGCACCGGACAGCTGCCCGGTCATTACCACCGGACTTCCGCAAAACGGGCAGGCCGTTGCTGCCGTATTGGCATCTCCCACGATCTCACCGCCACAGGACTTGCACACATAGGTACGCAGCCCCTCACTCTCCCCGTCCTGCCACTCACTGCCGGCCTCATCCGACCAGCTCATATCCTCAGGCTGCTCTTCCTCCACAGTCTGGGCATATTCCGATAACGTCCCGACATCAAACTCCGTATCACAAAACGGACACTTCATCTTCTGCACAGAACTGTCAAACTCTATGGAGCCACCACAGCACGGACACTTAAACTCCTGCATCTTCGCCATATATTCACCTCACTTCATCATTCTGTATCCAACAACCGGCAGGAGTTACCCTGCATTTTGCTCCTGACCATCTCTCTTTCTGATCTATACTGCATCCTCCGGTCCGAACGGATCACCGCACTCCGGGCAGAATTTCGGTGGATTCTCCGGATCTGCCGGTTCCCATCCGCACCTGCTGCAACGATACTGCATCTTCTTCTCCGGCTTCTTCGCTCCGCAGTTCATACAGAACTTTCCTTTATTCACCGTACCGCAGGAACAGGTCCAGCTGTCCTCCACCGGACGCGATGCACCACACTCCGGACAGAATTTCCCCGAAGAAACCGCACCACAGCTGCAGGTCCAGGAACCAGCCGCAGCCCCTGCTCCGTTCCCTGCCGGCGAAACCGGCTGCGCTGCCTGCTTCTGTACACTCTGCTGCTGCGCCTGCTGCTTCTGGCCCATCTCAAACAACTGCTGCGCATTCAGGCCACCTGCATTAGCAGCCATACCCATGCCCATAAAACCAGTCATAGCCCCTGCTGAATTAGAAGCCGCAGCCTTCATAGCATCCGCCTGGGCCCCGGTCAGAGTAGCCGCAGCCATAGCAGGATCACGCATCATAGCTGTACGCTGAGCCTGCTTGATCATCTCGGCATCCTCATCCGGCAATGTCACAGAACCAAGTGCCACACTGACCACCTTAAGCCCACGAAGCTCCTCCCACTTGGCAGAAAGCACCTCATTCATGGCATTCTCCAGCTCCGTATTATGAGTCACGATCTGATTCGGACGCAACTCCAGCTCCGAAAGCCTTCCGAAAGCAGGCTGCAGCGCACTGATAAACTCCGCCTTCAGCTGTCCGTCCAGCTCCTCTCTGGTATACTCCCGCTCCACATTTCCACACACATTCGTATAAAAAAGAAGGGGATCCGCGATCCTGTAGGAATAAACACCATGACACCTCACAGCCACATCCACATCCAGCCCGATCCTAGAATCCACAACCCGGAACGGGATCGGATTAGCAGTACCAAACTTGTTATCCACAAGCTCCTTGGTATTAAAATAATACACCCTCTGATCCTTACCCGTATCACCGCCAAAAGCAAACCTCTTCCCGATCGTATCAAAGGTCTTCCTGATTCCGTCACCCAGACTACCTGAAAAAATACTCGGCTCCGTAGAAGCATCATACGTATACTCTCCCGGATCCGCACAAACCTCAACAACCTTTCCCTGCTCCACGATCATCATACACTGACCATCCGCCACAGCGATCCCGCTGCCGCTGGAAATGATATTATCACTCCCATGTTTATTGGAAGACCTGGAAGAAGACCTCTTCGTCCCCTTCACAACCATCACTTCTTTATCCATAGCCTCACAGTAAAAAAACTCCTTCCACTGATCCGCCAACGTACCACCCGCTGCACCCACAGCCGCTCTGATAAGACCCATAAATCCAACCCCTTTCTGAAAATTCATTCTTATTTACAATTTTACGATATTCCAAAGCCATCGTCACTCTCATTTCTGATAGTAACATCATTATTACACGAATTTTACCAAAAATCTACTTATTTCTATACAATATTACAATTGTCATATTCCCATCACATCCACACTCCCAGCACATCCGCAATCTCAACACATCCGCAATCCCAGCACATCCGCAATCCCATTACATCCGCAATCCCAGCACATCCGCAACCCCAGGCTGACAGCGCAGCGCCTCAGCCGTCCCCCCAACCCAACACAAACTCAGCCATTGCAGTCGTCCAGCGCAGCGCTGACGACCCACAACCAACCGTCAAACGACACTATTTCTCACCGGAAGCACCAGCCGGGGCAGGGGATGCTGGATGGCTCTGCTTCTGCAGGAGGGGAGCTGATTCTTGGACGGCGGAAATCTGCGTTGTTTTTCAAAAGTCCGCTGTCTGAGCGGCAGCAGGCCGCGAGTTC
>OGSD01002182.1_pt1 | contig 16843 bp, 16 predicted proteins | sample 1553571 | NCBI WGS metagenome assembly OGSD01 (sample SAMEA2580072, study PRJEB22360) | human gut metagenome | biome: human gut; feature: human-associated habitat; material: faeces | place: Denmark | collected 2008/2010 | reverse complement strand
ATTATAGTCTAGGGAAGTTGGCTTGTAAAGGACTTTCTAGCTTATCGAATTAAATTATTTGCGGGATGATCGGAGGGGAAAAGGAGTTAGCAGATCGCTTGATACTACACGAGATTTTTTGCGCTCTTTGGTGGACTTTTTCAGAAGAATAAATTATAATAGCATAATGAGAGGTTATTAAAAATGAGTAAGAAAGAGAAGAAAATTTTGCGTAGTTTTATGATGATCACGCAGATCAGTATTACAATGCTCGTGCCGATCTTTATTAGCGGTTGGCTGGGCACTTGGCTGAATCGTCTGTTTGGTACACAGATCATATTTCCGTTCATGTTGTTGTTAGGAATCGGGGCTGCGTTCAAAAATGTATATATATTAACCAAGTCCTTTTATGAGGCTGACATGAAGAAAGAGCATGAGCAGCTTGACTACATGAAAGGACTCACCGAGAAGCGGGAGGAAGCAGCGGGAGAGCATGAAACAGGTAAAACAGGTACTAAAGGAATTGATGATTAGTTCTATTCTGTGGACAGCCATTGTTACGCTGCTTTTTGTAATTATCAGTCGAGGCAGAGTTTCGATGTTATTTGGAGGGCTGTTTGGTGGTGCGGCGGCATTAGTTCTTTTGTGGCATATGTTTCGCCACCTGGACATTGCGCTTGATATGGATCCGGCGCATGCATCCAGACATGCGCAGCTTGCATCGCTGCAGAGATTGGTGATTATGGCGGTTACGCTGGCGGTATGCATGATATTTTATGAATATGTACATCCGATTCCGGCGATACTGACGTTGTTTGGAGTCAAGGTCAGTGCATTATCGTATCCGAAAATGCACCCGCATTATGAAAAATTATTTAAAAAATAGATATGTATTGCAGATATTCTGTTGTTTTATTTTATAGGAGATTGCGGTTGTGCGGTGCAATGTATCGTGAAACGTTGATTTTCGCTTTGTAATGAAATGGTAAACAAGAGATATTTGCCTGTATATATAATTTATTCTATAGAAAGGGAAGGTGAGAATGTGGGAAGTGGCGTCTTTTGTATGCCGTTTGATTCCTTTGCAAACAATGTGTTTTTGGCAAAGGGAAATGAGCAGCAGGTAGACTTTTTTATCCATGGATATACGAAATTCAAGTTTTTCGGTTCAGATGTGTATCTGACTACGACGCATATATCCATGATCATTGTAATCGCTGCACTGCTTATTTTTGCTGTTTTTGCAAATCGTGCGATTCGTAAGGCGACTCCGGATCAGGTGCCGGGACCGTTTCTAAATGTGGTCGAGCTGATCGTAGAATCGCTGGATGGTATGGTGGCGGGCTCCATGGGAGAGAGTAAGGCACCAAAGTTTCGTAACTATGTCAGCGCTTTGTTTTTATTTATTTTGGCGTGCAACTTGTCCGGTTTGCTAGGGCTACGACCGCCGACAGCAGATTACGGTGTCACATTTCCGTTGGCGATCATTACTTGGGTGATGATTCAATACAACGGTTTTAAGTACCAGAAATTCGGTAAGATTAAGGGATTGTTTGAACCGATCTTTCTGTTCTTTCCAATGAACTTGATCAGTGAATTTTCTACACCGGTTTCTATGTCTCTCCGTTTGTTCGGTAATATTTTATCCGGAACGGTTATGACGGGATTGATCTACGGATTATTGCCAAAGGTTTTGACATTAATCTGGCCGGCTGCATTGCACATTTATTTGGATGTATTTTCCGGTGCAATTCAGACGTATGTATTTTGTATGTTGACAATGTGCTTTGTCTCGGATGCGATTGGGGATCAGGCATAAACAAAAAAGTGAAGAAGTGCGGATAAGCACTTTAGAAATGGAGGATTATTATGAATATTGATAACGATGGATTGGTTTTGATGGGTTCTGCTATTGGTGCAGGTCTTGCGGTTATTGCCGGTATCGGACCTGGTGTAGGACAGGGTATTGCTGCCGGTTACGGTGCTTCTGCAGTAGGACGTAATCCGGGTGCGAAAGGTGACGTTATGTCAACAATGCTTCTTGGACAGGCAGTAGCAGAGACAACAGGTTTGTATGGTCTGGTAGTTGCTTTGATCCTGTTATTCGCGAACCCACTTTACGCAAAGCTTCATTAATCAATGCAAGTGCCGGCAGCCGGTACTATTTTTCAATGGAAAAATGACCGGAAGATGGCGTAAGCATTTGGTGGAAGACTCTAGCGGAAAGGAGGCACTAACGTGAGCGGAGTAATTCAGGTTGCACTGAGCAGTGGACTGGGCGATTATATTTTTGGTTTAGATCCACAGTTATTAGTAGACTCAGCGATTACCATATTAGCAATGTTTTTTGTATTTTTGCTTCTGTCCTATCTGTTGTTTAATCCGGCGAGAAATCTGATGGAGAAGCGGCAGGAAGGCATTCGTGAGCAGATGGAAACGGCAGCGCGCGAGAAGCAGGATGCAATTCAATTCAAAGCAGAATATGATGAAAAAATAAAAAATGTGCAAAAAGAGACGGATGAGATCCTGAGCGAAGCGCGTAAAAAGGCACTCAAGAAAGAAAGTGTCATGTTAGAAGAAGCGAGGGAAGAAGCCGCACAGATCGTTGCCCGTGCAAATCGAGAAGTTGAACTGGAGAAGAGCAAGGTCAAGGATGAAATGAAACAGGAAATCATTAATGTCGCAACGGCAATGGCTGGTAAAATCGTTGCATCTTCTTTGGACGAAAGCAAACAGTCACAGTTGCTTGCAGACACTTTGGAAGAGATGGGTGATGAGACATGGCTAAGTTAGTATCAAAGACATACGGCGAAGCCTTGTTTGAGGTTGCCGTGGAAGAGGGAACGATTGATTCCACTCTGGAGGAAGTGCAGATCGTGCTTGATGTGATCGAAGCGAATGAGCAGTACATCAAGCTGCTGACACATCCAAAGCTTCCGGTTGAGCAGAAAGTCTCACTGGTAGAGCAGGTGTTTGCTGGCAAAGCATCCGATACGCTGACAGGATTCATGGTCACTATCGTTGAAAAAGGACGTTTTTCGGAAATCGAAAAGATTTTGACGTATTTCATTGATAAGGTTCGTGAATACAAAAAGATCGGCGTGGCATATGTGATATCGGCTGTCGAACTGTCTAAGGATGAGAAGCAGGAGATCGTGCAGAAATTATTGAACACGACATCTTATGTGGAGTTCATCATGAACTATTCTGTGGATGCATCCCTGATCGGTGGCGTGGTGATCCGTATCGGAGACAGAGTGGTAGACAGCAGTATCAGATCAAAGCTGAATCGAATGGCAAAAGAGTTGTCGCAGGTTCAGTTGACGAATTAGAATAAACAGAAAGAAGGTGCGAGTGTATCATGAATTTGAGACCTGAGGAAATCAGCTCAGTCATTAAAGAGCAGATTAAAAACTACAGTACCAAATTTGAAGTAGCAGATATAGGTACTGTAATACAGGTTGCCGACGGAATTGCCCGTATTCATGGCTTAGAGAAAGCGATGCAGGGTGAACTGTTGGAATTTCCTAATGAGATATATGGCATGGTATTGAACTTGGAAGAAGATAACGTAGGTGCGGTTCTTTTGGGTGATCATAAAAACATCAATGAAGGCGACACCGTAAAGACGACAGGTCATGTTGTTGAGGTGCCGGTTGGAGATGCCATGCTCGGACGTGTAGTGAATGCGCTGGGACAGCCGATTGATGGCAAAGGACCGATCAAAACCGATAAGTCCAGACAGATCGAGCGTGTGGCATCCGGTGTTATCGCACGTAAATCCGTAGACACACCGCTTCAGACAGGTATTAAGGCGATTGACTCCATGGTACCGATCGGAAGAGGACAGCGTGAGTTGATCATTGGTGACCGCCAGACCGGTAAAACCGCGATCGCGATCGACACGATCATTAATCAGAAAGGACAGGGCGTAAAATGTATTTACGTAGCGATCGGACAGAAAGCGTCAACGATTGCCAACCTTGTGAAAAAATTAGAAGAATATGGAGCGATGGATTATACCACGATTGTTGCAGCAACAGCGAGTGAGTTAGCACCGCTTCAGTATATTGCACCATATTCCGGATGTGCAATTGGTGAGGAATGGATGGAGAACGGCGAAGATGTATTGGTTGTGTATGATGACTTAACCAAACATGCTGCGGCATATCGTACACTTTCCTTGCTGCTTAAGCGTCCGCCAGGACGTGAGGCATTCCCTGGAGATGTATTCTATCTGCATTCCAGATTGTTGGAGCGTGCAGCGAGATTGTCAGATAAGCTGGGCGGTGGTTCATTGACGGCATTGCCGATCATTGAGACGCAGGCAGGCGATGTATCCGCTTATATTCCAACAAATGTTATTTCTATCACAGATGGACAGATCTATTTGGAAACAGAGATGTTTAATGCTGGTTTCCGACCTGCAGTCAATGCCGGTTTGTCAGTATCTCGTGTAGGAGGTTCTGCACAGATCAAAGCGATGAAGAAGATTTCCGGACCGATCCGTATCGAGCTTGCGCAGTATCGTGAGCTGGCGGCATTTTCACAGTTTAGTTCGGATCTCGATCCTGAGACGAAGGAGCAGTTGGCACAGGGCGAGCGTATTCGTGAGATCCTGAAACAGGATCAGTACAAGCCGATGCCGGTTGAAAATCAGGTTATCATTATCTATGCGGCGACCAAGAAGTACTTGATCGATGTAGAAGTAGATGACATTATGGACTTTGAAAAAGGATTGTTTGAGTATATCGATACGAAATATCCGGAAGTCCCTGCTTCCATTCGCGAGGACAAAGAGATCAAGGAAGACACAGAGAAGAAACTGATCCAGGCAATCGAGGAGTTTAAAGCAGAGTTTGAAAAATAGTTTCGAGGGGAGGTAAGAGACAATGGCGTCAATGAGAGATATCAAACGGCGTAAAGAAAGTGTCCAAAGTACCGGACAGATTACCAAAGCGATGAAACTTGTTTCCTCTGTCAAGCTGCAGAAAGCAAAAGTCGGTGCAGAAGTATCAAAACCTTATTTTGATGCGATGTATGAGGCTGTGGCAGCGATGATCGCCAAGTCCGGGGAAATGTCCCATCCGTTTTTGCAAAAAAGCCGGTCTGACAAAAAAGCAGTGATCCTGATCACATCGAACCGTGGATTGGCAGGTGGTTACAACTCGAATGCAGTGAAACTGTTGACGAAAGACGAACGTTTTACTACGGAAAACACAGTGGTCTATGCAGTTGGTACAAAGGGTCGTGACAGCGTGGAGCGTGAGGGTTACACCATAGCCGGAGATTATTCGGAGGCGATCAACGAACCATTATATGCAGATGCATCGGAGATTGGCAAAGAAGTTTTGAGCAAGTTTACGATGGGGGAGATCGGAGAGATTTATCTGATCTATACGATCTTTAAGAACACGATGGTACAGATCCCTACGATGATGAAACTGCTTCCGATCAACGCATCCGATATTACAGCAGATGCGGAGGACGTAGAAGAGAACCCGATCGATCGCATCACGTTGATGAATTATGAGCCGGCACCGGAAGAAGCATTAAATGCGATTATTCCAAAGTACGTGAACAGCCTGATCTTTGGCGGACTTGTGGAGTCACATGCCAGTGAAAACGGTGCACGTATGCAGGCAATGGATTCGGCAACGAGTAATGCGGAAGAGATGATCAGTGACTTGTCGCTAAAATATAATAGAGCCCGTCAGGCATCTATTACACAGGAATTGACGGAGATTATCGCAGGAGCATCCGCGATTTCATAGCAAAATAAAAAGGAGAAATTAAATGGCAGAATTAAATGTTGGTAAGCTGACGCAGATCGTCAGTGCCGTTATCGATATTAAATTCCCAGAGGGCAAACTGCCGGAGATTAACGAGGCAATTAATGTTCCGTTGAAAGATGGTGGAAAGCTCGTAGTGGAAGTGGCACAGCATTTGGGTGATGACACAGTTCGTTGTATTGCCATGGGACCAACCGACGGTTTGGTTCGCGGTATGGAAGCACATGCAACGGGCGCACCGATTTCTGTACCGGTAGGCGAAGCTACATTGGGACGTATCTTTAATGTGTTAGGTGAGCCAATTGATGAAAAACCGGCACCGGAAGGGGTGAGATATGACCCGATCCACAGAAAAGCGCCGGCATTCGATGAGCAGTCGACAGAAACAGAGATTTTGGAAACCGGAATCAAGGTCGTTGATCTGCTTTGCCCTTACCAGAAAGGTGGTAAGATTGGTTTGTTCGGTGGCGCCGGAGTAGGTAAAACCGTATTGATCCAGGAGTTGATCACAAATATCGCGCAGGAGCACGGTGGATATTCCGTATTTACCGGTGTAGGTGAGCGTACTCGTGAAGGAAATGACTTGTATTATGAAATGATCGAGTCAGGTGTTATTGATAAAACGACGATGGTATTCGGTCAGATGAACGAGCCACCAGGAGCACGTATGCGAGTAGGTCTTACAGGACTTACCATGGCAGAGAATTTCCGTGATCGTTCCGGAAAAGATGTCTTATTGTTTATTGATAATATTTTCCGTTTCACACAGGCTGGATCAGAGGTATCTGCGTTGCTTGGACGTATGCCAAGTGCCGTAGGTTATCAGCCAACGCTGCAGACGGAGATGGGTGCATTGCAGGAGAGGATCACCTCAACGAAAACAGGATCTATCACATCAGTACAGGCGGTTTATGTGCCGGCGGACGATTTGACCGATCCGGCTCCGGCAAATACATTCGCACATTTGGACGCAACAACTGTACTTTCGCGTGCGATTTCCGAGCTTGGTATTTATCCGGCAGTAGATCCGTTGGAGTCAACATCACGTATCCTCGATCCGCATATTGTCGGTGAGGAACACTATAAAGTGGCTCGTGGCGTGCAGGAGATTTTGCAGAAATACAAGGAATTGCAGGATATTATCGCAATTCTTGGTATGGACGAGTTGTCAGAAGAAGACAAGATCGTTGTAAATAGAGCGCGTAAAGTGCAGCGTTTCCTGTCGCAGCCGTTCCATGTAGCAGAGCAGTTTACAGGCCTGCCGGGACAGTACGTACCGGTTAGTGAGACGATTCGTGGATTCCAAGAGATTTTGGATGGTAAGCACGATGATATTCCGGAGAGCTATTTCTTGAATGCCGGAAATATTGACGAGGTAGTGGCCAGAATGGCTTCCAAATAAGAAAGGAGGGTCATATGGCAGACAAAACATTTACTTTGCAGATCATATCTCCGACCCGAATCTTTTTTGACGAGGAAGTGGACATGGTTGAAATGCGGACAACAGAAGGTGAGATCGGTGTGCTGGCGGGACATATCCCACTTACGGCAATTGTTGAACCGGGTGTTGTCAAGATCCATCAGGAAGGCAAAGTACGTGAGGCGGCTTTGCTGGATGGATTTGTGGAAATTCGCGGCAATAAGGTTACGGTGCTCGCGGAAGCCTGTGAGTGGCCGGATGAGATCGATGTGCACCGAGCAGAAGAGGCAAAGCTCCGCGCAGAACGTCGTATCGGAAGCGGTGAGAAGCAGGTAGACATGGTACGCGCAGAATTAGCACTTAAAAAGGCACTGACGAGAATTAATCTTGTCAGCACGCTAGGTAAATAATACAGTGCGATGCAATGCTCGTGCCTGAACAATGCATAGTGAACGCAGAATAGGTAAATACGATAAGCAGTTTTGGTATTCTAATTCGAGAATATCAAAACTGTTTTTTGCATTATAGGAAACTTTCCATACCGGAAGTTAGAGCTGCTTATCAATGGGGTCCCAAAAATGGCAGAAATGTGTCAGATGTAAATTCGTACAAACCGCATAAATACTGTACGAAAACGGTTGAGAAATAGAGAAGAATATCATATAATAAAAGGTAACATAGAAATGAAAATTAATGTCGTACAATCGGCATGGAAAAGAGGAGCGTATGAAAAAAAGAAGACAGCCATGGGCGCGTGTATTAGCATTAGCACTAGCTGCCGCAATGATAATGCCACAGAGCATGGATGCTGCGGCTGGCGCCCAGAAGAAGGGGAAGCTAAACAAAACGAAAGTTGTTTTAAAAGTTGGTAAAAAGACTACGTTAAAGCTAAAGAACAACAAGAAAAAAGTAAAATGGTCCAGCAATAAAAAGAAGGTAGCGACCGTTACGAAAAAAGGTGTTGTCAAGGCAAAGAAAAAAGGAACTGCTAAGATCACTGCTAAAGTTGGCAAGAAAAAATATGTCTGCAAAGTAACGGTAAAAGCAGCTTCCACTAAAAAAAGCAATAAAAATACAAACCGTAAGAATAACAGTTCGAAAACGAATGGCGGTACACAGAAGGTGAACGGTACACCAGGTAAGAATGTAGCACTAAATGGGGATATTTTTCAGATTGGAGGACGCAATCTGACACTTGGTATGACATTGGCACAGGTGCACACGGTATTGGGTTCACTTTCGACGGATATATTGCGTTCGGAAAAATCTCCACAGGGATTTGATGTCCTTGCATTCCGACCAAACGGTAACAACTCCAGCGTTTCGCGCGATGACAAATTTAGTACATATATTTTGCTGTATCTGAAAAGCGGCAAGGTCGTAGGTATTTGTGGTATCAGTAAATCAATGGCATATGGTTCTTTAGTAAAAGCAGGAACCGGTGCAGCTGCTTTAGAATCGTCAAGTGCTTGGTCATCGGTAGACTGGTATGAAACAAGAGGAGATGTAGTTGGAGCAGGAGCCTATTCCACAGAGACTTCCAATGCGAATGTGCTGGCGTTTGTAGATTATTATGGAACCCAGACGACTTACTGTATACAGGCGTTTGATAAAGCCTATTCTATTGATGGAATGACCAATCTTTCCAGTCAGGATGCGTCATGTACGTACAGCGATGCAGTGGTAAAGGCGATGGCAACAGAGAGTGGCGAGCTGCTCAATGCATATCTCACTTTTTATGGAATGCGTTCCCTTGCGATCAATTCAAAATTAAGTGGTGTGGCACAAAGCTACAGCAACACGATGGCAAAAGCCGGTGCAACAGATGCGACAGACATGATCAGAAGCAGTTCTGAGATTAAATCGGCGATCGTCGGCGCAGGTTTACAGTGCGGACAGTGGGGTGAGCGAATTATGGCCAACAATATGGATGCCATTGGTTTTGCAAATTCTGCTGTGCAGAGTCAGGCGGCAAGAGCGCAGCTTTGTGATGAAGAGGGACTTGGCGTTATGGGGCTTGGAAGTGCAGCATATTTTGAAAATGGTGACGATGTGTTTTACACATATTTGGTCATTGACTTTGTAGATTATGTGTGAGTGGCATTTTAGAGTGGCTGGGATGAAATCCGTGATTTTAATGTTGTGCCTGTGGCGAATACAAAAACTGACAAGCCAGCGGGCAGAGAAAGGAATGTGGAAATAGCATGAAAAAAGAGAGAAGGAAATGGATGAGCCTTGTGCTTGCCGGAGCGTTAGTGATCACATCGGTGTTTGTACCGGGGCAGCAGACTGATGCCAAGGCAAAGGTCAAGCTAAACAAGAAAAAGCTTGTATTGACTGTTGGTAAAAAGGCTAAATTGAAGGTGAAAGGGACCAAAAAGAAAGTAAAGTGGTCTTCTTCGAAGAAAAAAATTGCGACAGTAACTAAGAAGGGTGTTGTCAAAGCGAAGAAAAAAGGAACGGCTAAAATTGTTGCCAAAATCGGCAAAAAGAAGTATACCTGTAAAGTTGTTGTCAAGGCAAAGAAAAAGGCGAAAGTTACGTCTAAGCCAAAAGCTGTGACAAAAGTAACTGCTAAGCCGGGAACTATACCAACCAAGAATCCACAGGTGTCCGATAATCCTTCGCAGACAACGCAACCTTCAGAAGAGGGAGACCCAACGACAGCGAAGATTATTTTGAATGATAATGTCGCAACGACGTGGAATGCATACCACAGACCGTTGAAGGATGTAACAGTAACCGAAGCGGCAACGATCCGAATTGGTTACACAGATATTTTTGACGGCTCTTTGTATTATACGAATACTTACGGTAGAGAGATGTCTTTGGATGAACTGAAAAGTCACGAAGGAGAAGAGTTTGGACAAGGTTTTTGGAAAAATCATCCTAGAAATGATCAGTCTTTTACTTTGCAGACAGGTACGGTAAATACGATTTATGTGCGTTTGGTTGATAATATGACAGAAACCGTATATTATTTGAATTCGGATAAGATCATAGTACAGGGAGCGGCACAGAAGACACCGGAGCCATCTGCAAGTGCAGCACCAAGTGCGACACCAACGAGTGGTACTACCAGTACTCCGACGCCGGCACCAACGAGTGGCACTACCGGTACTCCGACGCCGGCACCAACGAATGCGCCAACCGGTACCCCAACGTCAGCTCCAAGCAAAACGCCGTCAGTGACGCCAACAGCAGCACCAAGCAAAACGCCGTCAGTGACGCCAACAGCAGCACCAAGTAAAACACCGTCAGTGACGCCAACAGCAGCACCAAGTTCATCAGGACTGACGGTAGGCAACAGACAGCTTTCGGTTGGAATGACAAAGACAGCGTTTAATAATGCACTGGCAAGTAAGTCAACTGACGTGAAACGTGAAGAAAAATCTCCACAGGGATTTGATGTGATCGCATTTCGTGAGAATGGCAATAATTCCAGCCTGAGCGGCAACCAATATGATCAGAAATATAGCACTTATATTTTGGCATATTTGCAGGATAATGAAGTGATCGGAATTACAGCAATTGCGCCGGGAATGTCTTATGCAGGCGAGGTATCTTATGGAACGCCGGCGAGTACATTAGCATCGAATGGCTGGACCAGCGTTGACTGGTATTTGGCAGGCAGTGCAGCCGGTGCATATACAAAGACGATCAAGGGAACGGAAGTTATCGCATTTGTGGATGCACTCGGAAGCAACCAGGTATATTGTATTCAGGCATTTAGCGACAGCTTTTTGGTGGATGATATGACAAAGGTCAGTGAAACGACATTGCAGTTAAAATATCCGGCAGAGGTGCAGACCGCAATGGCAACCGAAAGCGGAGAACTTTTGAATGCATATTTGGTAAATCAGGGACAAAGCGCATTCCGTATTAATACGAAGCTTAGCGCAGCAGCCAAATCTTATAGCAGCGAGATTGTTTCAGCAGGAATTATTGATGCAAGTGATGCCTCAAGATCCAGTAATGATATTAGATCGTCGATCCGTGCCACAGGGATAGCACCTGGCGCATGGGGAGAGCGTGTTTTGATCGGCAACATGGATGCTATCGGATTTGCTAACAGTATGATCGAGAGCAGTGGTGCCAGAGCATTATTATGGAGTGGAGATTACGCTGTTATGGGCCTGGGCGCCGGTGCATATAATGACGGAACAGTGTATTATCCAAACCTTGTTATTGATCTTATCGATAAGGTAAAATTAATTTAAGTAAAAGAGGATGACATCATGGGTAAAGAAGTAAAAACCAATGCGATGAGAATGTTGGATCGGCAAAAGATTCCGTATGAGTTGATGAATTATGAATGTGAAGAATTTGTTGACGGAATGGATGTCGCTGACAAACTTGGGCAGGATTACGAAATGACATTTAAGACTTTAGTTACATTGGGCAAGAGCGGCAACTATTATGTATATGCAATACCGGTGCATCGTGAGCTTGATATGAAAAAGGCGGCACGTGCAGTTGGTGAAAAGCATGTGGAAATGGTGTCGGTCAAAGAGATCAACAAAGTGACCGGTTATATTCGCGGAGGATGTACTCCGATCGGTATGAAAAAGCAGTATACAACAGTGATTCATGAGAGTGCAAAACAGCAGGACAAGATTGCTGTGAGCGGAGGAAGAAGAGGCGTACAGATTCTTCTGCAGCCGGAGGATTTAGCGAAGGCATCCGGGGCGACTTTTGCGGATATTATTAAAGAAGAGTGAGGTATTAAATGTAACTGTTGACAGATAGTCGGAGGAAGGAGAAAGAAGTGAAAAAGAAATCATGCACAAGAGCTTGGTGCGGCGTGCTGGCGGCGGCATTAGTGGTAACTTCCACATCATCGGTTATGCTCGCCGAGGCAGCAAAGGCGCCAAAGCTCAACAAAAAAACGATAACTTTGCGCGCTGGGGCCAAAAAACAGCTCAAAGTGAAAAATTTAAAGAAAAAGCAGAAGGTAAAGTGGAAATCCAGTAAGAAAAAAATAGCGACAGTCAGTAAAAAAGGACTCGTAAGGGCGATAAAGATAGGAATAACAAAAATTGTTGCAAAAGTAGGCAAAAAGAAATTGGTTTGTCACGTTCGAGTATTGCCGAAAAAGATAGTTATTAGGAGACCAAAACCAATGCCTGTTGCCACTCCGGTGCGGGTAGTGACACCGAAGCCAACCGCAATAGTACAACCATCAGAGACGACCAACGTTAGTCCGACTATGGATGTGACGGCAAAACCGACCATAACTCCAACGGTGAAACCAACGATGGTGCCGACAGTGAAACCAACGACAACGCCAACGAAAATGCCAAGTGCAGCGCCATTGCCGACACCTGCACGGACAACAACTCCGAGCCCGAGTGCCGCACCAATAGTGAAGCCAACAGCGAGTCCAAGCACTGCACCGACCGCAACGGCAAAACCAACGCAGACGGCGAAGCCAAGCGCCACACCGACCGCGACACCAACGGCAACACCAAGTGCAGCACCGCAACCAAGTGCCACACCGACCGCAACGCCAACACCAACGCAGACGGCGAAGCCAAGTGCAAGTCCAATAGTGACACCGGCACCAACACCAAGTGCAGCACCGCAACCAAGTGCCACACCGACAGCAACGCCAACGGTAAAACCGACCGCGACACCAACGGTAAAACCAACAGCGACACCAACGGTAAAACCGACAGCAACACCAACGGCAAAACCGACCGCGACACCAACGGCAAAACCGACAGCAACACCAACGGTAAAACCGACAGCAACGCCAACGGTAAAACCAACAGCAACGCCAACGGTAAAACCGACCGCGACACCAACGGTAAAACCGACGGCAACACCAACAGTAAAACCGACAGCAACACCATCCGGGAATGCAGGACAAAATGTTAACCTGAATGGAAAAAAGCGTTTACGATTGCTGGTTACCAACTTGCTTTGGGATTGACCAGAGATGAAGTAAACACGGTACTTGGATCATTAAAAACAGATGTTAAACGTACCGCAAAATCGCCACAGGGCTTTGATGTCATTGCATTCCGTGCTGGTGGTAATGGCAAGAACATAAATGATAAATACAGCACATATATTTTGATCTACCTGAAAGATGATATTGTAGTTGGTATTAGCGGTAATGCGTCATCAATGAATTTTGATGGAGCAGTGTCTTATGGAACATCTGCAGCTACGTTGGTTTCTAATGGATGGGTTGATGTAGACTGGTACAAAACAACAGCCGGTGATGCGGCAGCATACAGTAAGGATGTCGACAATGCAACGATCATTGCATTTGCGGACGCTTATGGAGATGACAAGGTATACAGCATTCAGATCTTCAACAATGCATATTCGATCGCAGATATGACGCAGTGTACAGAGACAACGCTGCCAATGAATTATTCTGCGGACGTGTTGACAGAAATGGAAACAGAGACCTTCGAAATCTTAAATGCATATTTGGTCAACACCGGAGTACGTGCTGTGGATGACAAAGCGTTACGCAAAAACACAAAGGCTTCCAATGTGGCACGTGCGTATAGCAAAGAGATCGCAGATGAGGGATGTATCGATGCGGCTAATGCTGAAAGGGAATTAGCACTGAGCAAGGCAGCATTGAAGAACGCAGGGCTATCATTCGCTAAATGGGGCGAGCGCATTTTGATCGGCAATATGGATGCCATTGGATTTGCCAATAGTGTTATCGAGAGCGAACGTTCACGCGATACGCTGATCAGCACAGATTATGTATTCTGTGGTATCGGAGCAAGCGTCTACACAGAGAGTGCAGGTAAGGCTGTTTACTATCCAAATATGGTAATTGACTTTATTGACAAGATATCCACTCTGTAATCTGCTTTCGAATCAAAAGAAGCTATGATCTGTCAGTGACTATTTGTCAAAATACTGCAGAAAAATACGGAAATAATATGTAAAAAAAGGCAATAAAATGTAAAATTTTATTGCCTTTTTTGATAAAATATGTTATTATAAGTTTACGAAAATGTTTTAGTAAGAATAAAAATGCGATTGAGCAATTATCGCAGATTATTCATTGAACTACATTGGAAATGACTACAGAAGACATTTTCAAAATCCGTCCATATGCAGGAGGCAGACAAAAAAGGTGAGGGCTGTCGCTGCGTATGCCCGGTATATATGAGCGCATGTATACATAAGGTGGTAGGAGTACATAAGTATTAACACAACGGATAGTCTATATTATTCGTTGTACTGGGTGGGAGCAGATTGAAACATACAGTGCGTGAAGAGAAGCAATCCGAAAGGGTTGCTTTTTTCATTATATCGGGTAGTGACGATTCCCTGCCAAATCCACAAAGTCGAATCAAGCTCTGTAAGGAGTAATAAAGCTCTGCAACGTCAACTCAAGCTCTGTAAGGAGTAATAAAGCCCTGCAACGTCAAATAAAGCTATCCAAAGCCGAATAAAGTTTTGTAAAGAGTTTTCCACGCAAGACATCAGGAGCTCTTTTGACACCTTGGAAATATAATGGTAATATGACAATGCAAAATTATCTGTTCAAACGACAGAAGTTTGAGTTAAGTAGTGATGATCCGAGGTAAGAGTAAATGGAGGACAAGCATGATTAATATAGGAAAAAAATGTTTAGCTGCGTTATTGGCGGCATCCATGGTATTTGGGGTAACCGGCTGTGGCAAGCAGAAAAAAGCGAAGAAACCATATGTGCAGTCAACAGCAGAAGTTAAGAACGGTACTGCTAAGGCAGAAGGAAAAGGTAAGCAGCAGTCAGAGGTTCCGCTGATCATTGGCTGTGGCAGACTTGATAAAAATTTCAATCCGTTTTTGGCACAGGCCGGGGCTGGTTAAAAAGGCATGAACAAAATGCATTTGACGCAGACCAAACTGTTTGACACGGATCGCGCCGGTCGGCTGGTGGAAAAGGGGATTGATGGAGAGCTTCGTGAATACAACGATGAGAACTATACGTATTATGGAATTGCGGATATTAAAAAGGCACGACGTACCAAAGCGAACTATACGGTATATCGTATTACGATCCGAGATGATCTTCTGTTTAGTGACGGCCAGCCGATCACTATTGACGATGTGATTTTTTCGCTTTATGCATTTTGTGACAATGATTATGACGGCAATGTGCAGCTAAAAAGCAGTAATATCCGTGGGCTGCTGAATTATCAGGCAAATAATGCTCGGGCAGAATCGTATACGGACAAGCAGGTGAAAAAGTATATTCGTAAGAAGCCGGCAGCACTGCAGAAATGGATGCAGAAGCATAGCAGCGATGAGAGCGGGTATGAAAGTGCGCTCGAAAGGCAGGCGCGTTATTTGATGGCGAAGCAGGCAAAGAAAAAAACGAGGGTAAACAGTATCGAAGGAATCAAACGCCTTAATGATTACGAATTGCGTATTTATACAACAGGCTATGACAGCAGATTTGAGGAAAAGCTGCAGATTCCGATCTGCCCGCTGCATTATTATGGAGATACAACAAAATATAGTTATAACGCAAATAAGTTTGGATTTAAGAGAGGAGATCTCTCTGCAATTCGCGCTAATAAGAGTTCACCGGTTGGAGCCGGAGCGTATCGATTTGTGAAATATGACAGTGGAATTGCATATTTCATGGCGAATGAGCTGTATTATCAAGGCTGCCCAAAAATCACGTACGTGCAGCTAAAGGATCTCACAAAACTGTTTAAGGATGAGGATCTGACCGGAGCGAAACTTGCCGAGGAGATGAAAGGACAAACAGTAGATGTGGCATCTTTGGCTTTGACTCAGTCTGACCTTGAGGCAATTGGTGAAATCAACGGAAATGGGAAAATGTCCGGCAATGAGATCAACACCTGTCAAAGTGCCAATGCATCATATGCATATTGGGGTCTCAATCCATACCGGGTATGCATAAATAATGAGCCGTTTAGTGAGCAATCAGCGGCTTTACGGCATGCGATCGCCATGGTAGTTAGCGCATGTCGGGGAGTGCAGATGGAAACAGAAGGTGCAAAACTTACCAGTGTAAATGCACAGGCGGCAAAGGATTCGTGGTTGTCTCCGGAGCAGCCAAATGAGGATAAACTTTGCTATGCAGAGACGCCGGATGGCAAAGAGCAGATCTATAAGACAGATGATGCGGTTGATCAAAAGCGGGAAGAGGCACAGCAGACTGCACTTAAATGGTTGGAAAAAGCGGGATATACAGTAGAGGATGGCAAAGTAACTGCAGCTCCTGCGGGTGCAAAGACGTTGTTTTCAATGGAATTAGCCGGTGGAACGGATACAGTCGGATATCAGCTGGCCACGGCGGTTGCGAGTGATCTGCAAGGGATTGGCATTACAATACAAATTCATACTACAACAGTAGATAAATTGAATAAGAAAGTCGCAAATCTTCGCCGCGGAAATGTATTTGCCAAGAAATCCTCAATAGCATTGTGGTACGCCGAGGAAGAGATGAGCAGCAATCCGGATCTTGCAGAGAGATTTGCATTTTTGGAAAATGCAGAGCTGATGAAAGCGATCAACAAGTCCGATCAAACCATAAACAAGGAAAAGCAGAAAAAATGGACACAAAAAGCGTTTGACGAGATTTATGCAATGATAGTGGAAGTACCTGTTCACCAAAAGAGTACGACAATGTTATATAGCAGCAGCCGTATCCGTT